>Ga0210389_10000730_pt1 | contig 28377 bp, 24 predicted proteins | sample IncBWH28OmetaG_FD_160127 | JGI IMG/M metagenome (GOLD analysis project Ga0210389, IMG submission 160127) | Forest soil microbial communities from Barre Woods Harvard Forest LTER site, Petersham, Massachusetts, United States - Inc-BW-H-28-O ... | reverse complement strand
GAGATGCCGGCGTAGAGAATCTTTCCCTGGCGAACGAGATCGTCCAGTCCACGCATGACTTCTTCCACTGGTGTGATCCCATCCCAGATGTGCACCCAGTACAGGTCGATGAAGTCGGTTTGCAACCGCTTCAGACTGGCTTCCACTGCCTGCATCATGCTCTTGCGGTGATTGCCCGCCGCATTCGGATCACTGCCTGGCGCGGCGTTGGAGTGACTTCGTGGCTAGAACGACGCCCTCGCGATGGCCCTGCATGAACTCACCCAGGAATTTCTCGCTCGTGCCGCGGTGTAGAAATTTGCTGTGTCAATGAAGTTTCCGCCTGCCTCGTGGTAGGTCTCATAGATTTTCTGCGCTTCAGCCTTTGGTGATCCCCATCCCCACTCGTCTCCAAAAGTCATGGTGCCTAGCGACGCTTCGGAGACCCGAAGTCCGCTCTTGCCGAGTAATCTGTATCTCATAATCGTGTTCCTTTCGGGATTCAGCAACTCAGGAATTGGTTCCGCTTTTTTCCAGATACAATCGGCCGTCGAAGCGCCCATCTTCAAAGACCGTTGAAACAGTCAGATGTCGCCATTTTTCGGCCTCGCTCGCTCGCGCAGCTTCCGCTTCTTGGACGCGCTTTTCCGCATCGACACCGAGGATCAGCCGCACGGGCACCTCGTCGCTGTTCGCCAGTTGCACGATGACATCGGCGATCTTCCGCGGATCCCCCCGCACTGCAACGAAAGTGTGAGCATCACCAGAACAACAGCTGCGCTGGCTGGTCGAGCAAAGGTTATTGGCAAGAGGAAGACCTTTCGACCGAGATTCTAGTGAACCGAAACATTCCCACCTTTACCCAGTTCGTTTCTCTTCAGAAAGAATGAGCCAGCAAACATAAGTACCGAAGCTAAGGCAAGCAGCCAGTACACCTCGACGTAAGAGAGAACTGCAGCTTGAGCCTGAACCATAGCGTACAGCCGGCCCATTGCCTGCTGTTGAGCGGCATACACGCTTAAGCCGGCGCGCGTTAGGCGCATTGCAAGAGCCGTGATAGATGCGTGAAACGGGCCAGAAGACGTGTGTGCTGCCAGAACGGATTGATGATACTGGCTGCGTCGTGCAATGAGGGTCGTAACGGCGGATGTCCCGATGCTCTGACCCATGTTGCGCATGAAATTCATGAGCCCGGCGGCAGCGTTGGTTTTTTCCGCTGGAAGGCCTATGTATCCGGCAAGCGTGAGTGGGACGAATAGAAAGGCCACAGGAATGTACTGCCACACACGTAATAAGGTGGCGGAGCGGAAACTCATAAGCAGATCAACTTGTTTGCTCGAAATATACATGCTTACGGCCAGACCTATCCAACCAAAGGCGATGATGTGACGTGCTTGGAATCGTGTCGTTAGTTTGCCTACCATCGGTAGCACGACCAGCACCACAAGGGCGCCAGCGGAGAGCACCATCCCTGCCTTTTGTGCTGGATATCCCATAAGAGTCTGCAGGAGTTGCGGCATGAGCACCGTCGAGCTGAATAATGCCGCTCCAAGCATCAGGAACATCAGGTTGGTTGTTGCGACATTGAAGTTCTTGAACAAACGCACATCCACGATGGGCTCTTTCTGAAACCATTCCCAAATGACCAGAGCAACAAGACCCGCAGCGGCGATTACAACCAACGTAGTGATGAAATTAGAACCGAACCAGTCGTCTTCCTGTCCCTTGTCGAGAGCGATCTGCAACGCGCCGACGCCCAGGGTCAAGAGAGAAAATCCGATGAAGTCGAACCCGGATAGCTGCTTCTTCAGGCGAGCTAGATAAGGTGGGTCTTCCACAAGTTGATAGACAAGAGCGAGTGCCAGAGCTCCAACGGGGACGTTGATGTAAAAAATCCAGCGCCAGGAATAATTGTCGGTGATCCAGCCTCCCAGAGTCGGACCAATCGCGGGTGCGCAGATTGCGGTGACTCCATACAAGGCAAAGGCTAGCCCGCGCTTCTCTGGAGGAAAGGTATCCCCCAGGATGGCTTGCGCCATCGGCTGCAAACCTCCCCCGAATGCGCCTTGCAATACTCGAAACAGAAGTAGAAGCCCCAGGTTGGGAGCGATCCCGCACAGTAGAGAACTAACTGTGAAAAAAACGATGCACGTCAAAAAGAAACGCTTCCGCCCAAGCCATCCGACTAGCCATCCACTTATCGGCAGAACGATTGCGTTCGAGACAAGATAGCTTGTCAACACCCACGTGCTCTCGTCGTTGCTGGCGCCAAGATTGCCCGCGATATGGGGCAAGGCCACATTGGCGATGCTGGTATCGAGCACCTCCATGAACGCCGCAAGCGAAACCGCGGCCGCGATGATCCAAGGGTTGCCTTTAGGCTGCCAGATATCCTCGCCCGAGGTGCCAGGTCCAGCGTCGCTCATCGGACCCTCACATCGGGTTCAGCGGATAAACCCGTTCTCACCCTCCGCCGATACCGCATCCGAACGACTCTGGCGCTCAGCGAGACAGCAATTACGCAAATTGTTTTCCGATTGTGCAATCTCAAGCTCCCCGTTTTGTTTCCTCTGTGGCTCGCATAGCAAACCCGTTTCCTCTAAGCTCCGCTTCGGCCTGGAGCCAATCATCCACTTCATTGCCACCGAGGCCGTCACGCTCAAGATAGATTTCATATGCGCGGCGCCTGAGTTCTTCGTAACTCGGCGCGTGGTTTGCGGCAGAATTCAGTGTTAGAGGCTTGATTGGGTTTGTTTGAAGCTCCAAAGTTTCATTTTTCTTGTCTTTTCGGCTCATAAGAGGGTCCTTTCCCTTCGCCGTTGAATTTCCCTTTGTCCCAGCATGTGAACCTCTGAGACCTCCGCGCCACGAGTCCCGATGGGGTAGCCGGGACTCGTAGCCAGACTGACGGTATCGCCGACTCACAAATGAAACGCAATACCGGCGGAGGACTGGAGTCCGCTGCAAACACGCTTGGTCGGCGAACTGCTCTAGCAACGGAATGGCGTCGTCGGGCAACCGATTCAGTGACGATGCAGGGGCCCGTTGAAGCCGCCGGGTCCGGTGAAACACAGAAATCCCAAAATCGCCAACACCGCAGCGAGCAGAAGCGTCTCCATGAGAGCCTCCTCCCATCCCTCATCAGCCGTACGCATTGCGCGCGGCCTGATTTTGCGAGATACACCTCGCGTTACCGATCGATCGTGAAGTGTCCCTTCCAAACGTCCAAGCCGATCCGACAAAGTGCTCCAGTCTCTTTCGCAACCTCTTTCTTCCTTGGAATATTCGCGCCTTTACCGCGCCAACGGACATTCCCATGATTCGAGCGGTCTCTTCCGTCGAACGCTCGTCAAGATCACGCAACTGTATGGCTCGTCGTGTTCTGCGCGGCAACTCATTCAGAGCAAAGGACAGCATTCGTCTCCACTCTCGCTTTGAGTAAGCAGCTTCAGGATCCGGAGCTGAATCTGCGATCTCCAGCGGAATTACGGTTACCGCATTCTCGTTCAGGTCGTCGATGGACACTTCGCGGGTATTGCCACTTTTCCGATACAACATTTGCGCTTCGTTGATTGCGACGCGCGTTAACCACGTGGAAAAAGAGGATCTCCCTTCAAATTGGTGCAGGTGGAGGAAGACCTTTTGAAAGCTCTGCTGCACGATATCCTCGGCGTCCTGCCGAACACGAGTACGACGCAGCGCGATGGCGAGAACTCTTTGCTGGTGACGCGCGATCAATGCTTCAAACGCCCGGGGATTTCCCCTTTTAGCGGCAGTGATCAAAGCGGAGTCATCCCCTCCTGCGCCAGTGCGGACAGGAGGAACATCTGGTGCTCGTTTGTCGAAATCTCCTACGAGTGGCGGCACAGTGTCCCTCCGGGTCCGTACGTAAAATCAGATGTGCTCGTGTTCAATGTTTCGTTTTGCTCTACGTGTGCTCCGAATTCTTGTTTCGCGTTTCTCTTTTCAACTTCTGGCTTTTCTAGCATTGACGGTGAGCAGGCGATGGCACTCGGCAGCAACACAGCAAACAACCAAAGAAACCAAATGAACGGACCGAGTCTTGCGCCAGCTTTCAGTTGTTCAAGCACGTGCTTGGTATAGATACCCGTGGCGATAAATTGCGTGCCCTCCTTTGACATGGAGCGCAAGAACCGTAGCCCGCTGTTGTCGATGAACGTGACACCACTAAGGTCGACAGTGCATGTTCGTTCGTTCTGCGAACGGTGCCTTTTTTTCCAGCAGGTCTTCAGCTCGCCGACCCACGGTTGCACCAAGCGACCTTCGAGAGTCCATCTTTGTTCCGTGGCCGTCTCAGCGATCGTGATCCGCAACATTCGCGTGGCTCGCTTTCTTTGCCCCAATGGCGGTGGTCCGTTCGTCCGCCGACCGATTTGACCCTCAATTTCAAACCCGTGCCCAAAACTAAAGCGTCATGAACGGGACGCAGTTCGCAGCCGCTTGCGCATATGGACTTCCGACCCGCCCCGTTCGAAATGCACATTGTCCATATACGCCTTCATCAGATGGATACCCCGGCCATGCTCGGAGAGTGGATCCGACATCAGTCCGTAATCGGTTGCTCTTTCGAAGTCGAACCCTTTTCCCTGATCCGTCACGACGATGGAGATTTCCTTGCCGGGCCAACAGCGGCACCGGATTTGTATTTTCGCTTTGGGATGTTCGTGATTGCCGTGCACAACGGCATTCGTCAGAGCTTCGCGGAGTGCCATCTCAACGTTAAACTCCTCACCCGGCACACATTGCGAACCTTCAATCAGCACCATCAGGCGTTCCACCATCGGGGAGATGGCTTGAACCCTGCTTGACATCCAGGAGTCAATTTCCAGGACGGAAGAAGAAGGGGTGCTTTTTTGTGAGGACCGCGTTTGAGAATCAACTGCTCCGTTCAGGCTTCGCATCTCTCGCATGACGAATCCCTCATGCTCAGGAGAAATGCATGAGGGGGGCCAGACTCCGGAGGGATGCGAAAATTTCGGAACTTACTGATTTGTACCGAGATGGCGCGCCGCGTGAAGCTGCTTTATATCGCCCTGCCAACGTGGCACTGCCGCATTTGCGGTAGGGTGCCAGTTTTGCGGCACATGAGACAAGCGCAGGAAGAGGCGACGGTTTTGAATTTAACGGGGTGAAACTGCGGTGCAGCCTGGTCAGGCCGGGCGGCGGGCGATGCCGAGTTTGCGAATTCTCTGCTGGAGGGTGGAGCGCTTCACTCCAAGCTGCGTCGCGGCGCCTTTCGGACCCGCCACAACCCAGTTGCTCTGCTCTAACGCCTTGAGGATCTGCTGACGTTCTGATTGCTCCAGGGCGTCTTGAAGTGCCCCGTTGGCCGGCGATTTGGGGGAGACACCTTTTTCTAGCTCGCGGCCGGCCTTAGGAAAATTCAGATCAGCCAGATCGACGGATAGAGCAGGACTTCCAGAGACAATGACGGCGCGCTCGATCACATTCTGCAGTTCTCGTATGTTTCCCGGCCAATGGTATCGGCATAGGGCATCCATCGTCGCCGACGGAATTGTTTCAATCACCTTTTTCATGCGCCTGGAGAATTGCTGTGCGAAGTGCCGCGCGAGGAGCGGAATATCCCCTTCGCGCTCTCGCAAGGGCGGCACGTGGACCGGAAACACGTTGAGGCGAAAAAACAGATCGGATCGGAATTTCTGCTCGCTTACCATCGCTTCCAGGTTGCGGTTCGTCGCGGCAATCAAACGCGCGTCTGTCCGGAGCGTGCGCGAGCTTCCCAACCGCTCGAATTCCCTCTCTTGCAACACACGGAGCAGCTTGGTCTGCAGTTCGAGGGGTACCTCCCCGATCTCGTCCAGAAAAATCGTGCCGCCGTTCGCCACTTCGAAGCGGCCGAGGCGCTGCGCGATCGCTCCTGTGAATGCGCCTTTTTCGTGTCCGAACAGCTCACTTTCCAGCAAGCCAGTCGGAATGGCCGCGCAGTTCAGCTTGACGAAAGGCTTCGAACGCCGCGGGCTCAAATCATGAATAGCTCGCGCAATCAGTTCCTTGCCCGTGCCCGTCTCTCCATAAATCAGCACCGTCGACTCGGTCGGCGCAACAGTTTCCACTCGCTTGAGGACCTTGCGCAGGGAAGCGCTGGTTCCCACGATCTGGGCAAAATTCATTTCGCTACGGATTTCATCTTCGAGATACAGCTTTTCCTGGGCCAACTTGTCCTTCAGTTCTCGAATCTCCCCAAAGGCGAGCGCATTCTCCACGGCGACGGCAACCTGATTCGCGATTTGGGCAAGGAACTTGATATCGTCGCCGGCGAACGCATTGTCCTGATATGTGACCACTCCGAATACTCCCAGCACGCGGCCTCGGCTAACGAGAGGAAGGACGCAGACCGTTCCAACTTCGGCTTGCGCGGTGTCCTTCATTCCCAGTCGCCTTGCCTCCTGGACGCTGCCGCACCAAAGTTTGCCGGTGCGAAAAACCGTTCCAGAGATATCTTCGTCAAAGGGAACAAGGCTCTCCTCTTGGATGGATTCGACGCTAAAGGGAAAATCCATTGCGTAGATCCGTAAGTGCGTATTGTTCCTATCGGGAAGAGTAATGCCGGCGCCATCGCAACCCATAACGCGGCGGGTGCCCGCCACCACGGCTCGGAGAAGATCCCGGAAGTCGAGATTGGAAACCAAGTGATTGGTCAATTCAAGGAGAAGTCCAACACGCTCGCTCTTCTTCAGCAACTTCTGTTCTGAAGCCTGCGCTGCGTCAAAGTGCAGCGCATTATCGAATGCGAGAGCAATCTGCTCAGCCACCACCGAAAGAAAGTGAACTTCTTCGGCGGTATAGATATCGGCAGTTTTACTTGCAAAGGTGAGCGCTCCGACTTTGCTGTGGGCTGTGGTTAAGGGCAGAGTGCACACACTGCGGATTCCATGCTTCTTCAAAATCTCCCGGAATTTGCAAACCTGGGCATCCTGCTTTGCAAGCGAAGTGACCATAGGCTCTTGGTTCTGGTAGACCCACCAGGCGTCGGATTCTTCCATGGCCAGTTCCGGATCCGGAGGGATAGCTGCCTCTGTCACTGCGTCGAGGAAATGCCGCTGAAACGTATTCGATTTCTCGTCATAAACAGATACGCCGACATGATCAAACTGGACGACACGGTGTAGTTCCCCCACTAGCGCGCGAAACAGATCCTTCGGATCCCGATACGTTCCGATAGCGTTCGATACGCGAATGAGAGTTTCGTACCGCGTCTCAGGCACCGGAACTGCAAGGATTTCTGAACGGTTGCTCATAGCCTGTGCACCGCCGGAGTAAGTCTGGATTCTTCTCCATGTGATGCCCGACGCAGCGCATTTGGTGCCACAAAACGGGCACGGTACCGCAAACGCGGCAGTGCCGTCTTGGCAGTTTGACTACGCGGGTTGCCGCTCCACACCTCATCTCACGACAAATCAACAAGTTCGGCCCTTGTTGGAGCTCATTGCTCTTTGGCAGACGCGCTGCACTGTTCTCTTCGCGGGACATGTGCGGTTGTTTAAAAACCCAGAAAAATAGCTTGCCGAATTTCGATTCGAAAGATAGGCCATGAATAGTCTTCTTAGACACAGTCTGGTGGTAGGCGGAGTGGTTGGTCTGATCGTAATCGCTCTGGTCACTGGAGCCTTGCGCCCAAAACATGCGTCAGGCGCTGGAGCGGCAGTCCCTCCGGTAGTCACGGTGGCGCAGGTTGAGCAGAAGGATGTTGACCTTTACAGCGAATGGATCGGTACGTTGGCAGGAGAAGTGAATGCCAATGTTCAGGCACAGGTCACGGGGTACTTGCTCCGGCGGAATTACCAGGAAGGGTCGTCTGTAAGGAAAGGGCAATTACTTTTTGAGATTGACCCAAGGCCCTTTCAGGCGGCGCTCGACCAAACCGAAGGACAGTTAGCGCAGGCCACCGCGCAGCTTGCTAACGCCGAAGCAGTCCTAGTCCGCAACCAGCTCGACGTGGAGCGGTACACACCTTTGGCGAAGGAGCAGGCAGCGAGCCAGCAGGACCTCGACAATGCCAACCAAAATTACTTGGCAGCGAAAGCTACCGTGGCTACAGACAAGGCGCAAATCAAAACCGCCGAAGCCGCCGTCGAAACGGCAAAGCTCAACCTTGGCTTTACCAGAATCGCTTCGCCCGTCGACGGCATCGCCGATGTTGCAAAGGCGCAGGTCGGCGATTTAGTCAGTTCGAATAGCGGAACGCTGACAACCGTTTCGACGCTTGACCCCATCAGGGACTACTTCACCGTCAGCGAACAAGATTATCTCCAATTGAAGAAACAGTTTTCAGGCTCCGACAAACAGCGCTGGAAACTGCAGCTCATCCTCGCTGACGGGTCAATCTATCCCCGCGAGGGCGTTTTCTACTTCGCGGGCCGCGCCGTCGATCAAAACACTGGTGCGATACAGCTGGCGGCACTCTTTCCCAATCCGGGCAATCTTCTTCGTCCCGGACAGTACGGCAAAGTCCGCGCCGTAGTCCGAACAGAGAAAGGCGCCTTACTGATCCCTCAGGCTGCGGTCACCGATCTGCAAGGGAGCTACCAAGTGAATGTTGTGGGCGCAGACGACAAGATCGCCGTCCGGTCGGTCAAAGTTGGGGATCGCATCGGCACCATGTGGATTATCCAGGACGGACTGAAGCCTGGTGAACGCGTTGTCGCGCAAGGCCAGCAGGCTCTCCGCCCGGGCACGGTCGTTCAGGCCAAGCCATTTCAAGTGCAATGAAGGCGAACAGTGTGGCAGCGAAACAGAAGCAATGCGAGTGTTGCACACGAGGACTAGCGTAGCCGGGACTTTTCCCCTTTACCTATTTTCCCGAAGAAGCGAGCACAGAGCGCTCTGAGTTTGATCGAAAGGAATCAAGATCCATGTCGAATTTTTTCATAAGGCGGCCCATCGTGGCGATGGTGATCGCCATCCTGATGGTGATTGTAGGCGTGGTCACCATCGCAACTCTGCCCGTGGCGCAGTTTCCGAACATCGTTCCACCGGAAATTCAGCTGCAAGCCTCTTACGTCGGCGCGGACGCTCAGGCCCTGGAGCAATCCGTTGCCACGCCTATCGAACAGCAAATCAACGGCGTGGACAACATGAATTACATGTACTCCCTGAACGCCACCGGCAATTCGCAAACTACCATGGTGGTGGACTTCGACCTGAAGACCGACCCGAACACCGATCTCATCCTCACGCAGTCGCGCGAGCAACTGGCAACTGGACAGCTTCCTCCGGACGTTAACACCTATGGGGTCACGATCAAAAAGTCCGTGACCGCTCCGCTCATGCTGGTCGGCCTGTTTTCTCCGAAGGGCACGTACGATACGACGTTCCTCGGCAACTACGCCTATATCAATCTTAACGACCCGATCGCGCGCCTGTATGGCGTCGGCCAGACGCAGGTTTTCGGCGCAGGGCAATATGCGATGAGGCTCTGGGTACAGCCTGACAAACTGGCGAAGCTGGGCATCACGGTCACGGACATCGTCAATTCTGTGCAACAGCAGAACACGGTCAACCCTGCCGGTCAGGTGGGTGGTGAACCAGCTCCCGCGCACCAGCAATTCACGTATTCCGTGCTTGCACAGGGCCGCCTGACGTCCCCGGAACAGTTCGAAGACGTGATCGTGCGCGAGGCACCCGATGGCGGGATCGTTCGCGTGAAAGACGTAGCCCGCGTCGAACTCGGCGCACAGGACTACAGCATTGTCAGCCGCTTGAATGGCAAGCCCGCTATCGTAATCCCCGTTTACCAGTTGCCCGGTTCCAACGCCGTGCAAACCGCCGCCGGCGTTCGCAAGCTGATGGCGGAGATGAAGCAGAGTTTCCCAGAAGATATGGATTACGCCATTTCGCTGGACCAAACACTAGCAGTGACAGAAGGCATGAAGGAGATCGTTCAAACCCTGTTCATCGCGATTGTGCTGGTCATTCTTGTCGTGTACCTCTTCCTGCAAGACTGGCGCGCTACTCTGATCCCGCTGCTTGCCGTGCCCGTCTCGCTGGTGGGCACTTTTGTTTTCTTCCCGCTCTTCGGCTTCTCCATCAATACACTTTCGATGTTCGGATTGGTGCTGGCCGTCGGCCTGGTTGTGGATGATGCGATCGTCGTCGTCGAGGGCGTCCAACGCCACATAGAGGAAGGTTTCGGTCCCAAGGACGCAGCGCGAAAAGCAATGGCAGAACTCTCGGGTCCCGTCATCGGTATCGCTTTGGTGTTGTCCGCCGTATTCGTACCCACCGCTTTTATTCCCGGCATCACCGGGCGGCTTTACCAGCAATTTGCCGTGACCATCGCCATTTCGGTTTTGCTCTCGGCGTTCAATGCGCTGACTCTCAGCCCGGCGCTTGCGGCTCTATTGCTGCGCCCCAAGAAACAGAACACAGGGTTGCTCAACCGCTTTTTTGATTGGTTCAACCGCGTGTTTGGGCGTGCCACGGACGGCTATGTCCGTTTGTGTGGTGGGCTGATCCGGAAGAGCGCCGTTGCTATGGTGCTTCTGGCGGTCCTCAGCGTTGCGGCCGGTTTTTTTGGCGGCCGCTTGCCTTCGAGCTTCCTACCCGATGAAGACCAGGGCTATGTGTACATCAACATGGATCTTCCGAATGCCGCTTCGCTGGAGCGCACCAGCGAAGCAGCGAGACAGGTTGAGGAGATCCTCGCCAACACGCCAGGCGTCGAATACACCACGAGCGTGGTCGGCTTCAGCTTGCTCAGCTTTGTGCGGACCACGTACAACGGCTTCTTTTTCGTCACGCTGAAGCCCTGGAGCAGCCGCGAAACACGAGCGGAACAGTTTCAAGAAATCAAGCAGCGCTTGAACCAGCAGCTCAGCAGGCTTCCGCAAGGGACTGCGTTCAGCTTCTCGCCGCCAGCGATCCCCGGCGTTGGCACTTCGGGCGGATTTCAGTTCGTGCTGGAAGACCGCGCGGGGCGAAATGTTGCGTTTCTGGCGGGCAACCTGGATAAGTTCATGGCCGCCGCTCGCAAACGGCCCGAAATTGGGTATGTCAGCACCTCATTTCTGCCGAGCGTTCCGCAAGAGTACCTGGAGGTCAACCGGGAACGGGTGCTGAAGCAGGGTGTGGCCATCAGCGATGTTTACAGGACCATTCAGTCTTTCATGGGTGGCCTGTTCATCAACTACTTCAACGATTTTGGCCGTACCTGGCAAGTGTACGTCGAAGCCGAAGCGCCTTACCGGGCGAATATGCAAAACCTTGGGCAGTTCTACGTGCGCAACAGCGGAGGCCAACCGGTTCCGCTTTCCGCGCTGACGAAGTTTGAGTCGCGTTCCGGCCCCGAATTCACGATGCGCTACAACGAGTATCGCTCCGCGCAAATCAACGGCAGTGCCGCGCCCGGTTATAGCTCGGACCAGGCCACCGCGGCTCTGGAAGAAGTCTTCAAACAGACTATGCCCCGCGAAATGGGCTTTGACTACATGGGAATGTCGTATCAGGAGCAACAAGCACGCAAAGGAGTTCCAGCCTGGGCAATCTTCGGATTGTCGCTGTTGTTTGTCTTTCTGATTCTGGCGGCGTTGTACGAAAGCTGGTCTCTGCCATTCAGCGTATTGCTGAGCACGCCGGTCGCGGTATTCGGTGCGTTCGCGGTGCTGTGGCTCCGTCGCACGGTGCTCGGCATGTTCTATCCCGCTTACATGGTTCAGATAGAGACTGATGTTTATTCGCAAATCGGGCTGGTGATGCTGATCGGCTTAGCCGCCAAAAACGCGATTCTTATTGTCGAGTTTGCCAAGGAAGAGCACGAAAAGGGTAGGCCTATCGTGGAGGCCGCGCTCGAAGGCGCCAGGCTCCGCCTGCGGCCAATCCTGATGACTTCGTTCGCGTTCATTCTGGGTTGCGTGCCCCTGTGGATCGCCACCGGCGCCGGTTCGGTAGCTCGCCAAATTATGGGGACGGCCGTGATTGGCGGCATGCTGGCCGCGAGTGTAATCGGGATCTTCCTTATCCCCGTGATTTTTTATCTGGTTGAGAGATGGTCGGGCGCCGGCAAGGAACACGCTCCGGCTGTAGTCCCGGCAACTCCTGCTCCCGCGCCGGGAGATTGAGGTGGGCCACAAACTGATCGAGGAGCGGAACGCACAGTGAAACGATTCATGAAGAAGTTTGTGCCCTTGATTTCCATTATCCTGACAACGAGTTTTGACGGCGGGTGCATGGTGGGCCCGAAGTACCGTAAGCCTGCCGTGCAAACTCCCGCGGCATACCGCGAGTTACAAGAAAGTTCGCAGACACAAGCTCAAGCGGCTTCCTTCGCGGACCTTCCCTGGTGGCATGTCTTTCAGGACCCGCAACTCCAGGAGTTGATCCGCATCGCCTTGAAACAGAATTACGACATGCAGCTGGCCACGGAGCGCATCAAAGCCGAGCGCGCACAATTGGCGATCACGCGCTCCTATCTTTTCCCGCAAGTGCAAGGCAACGGCAATTTCACAGGCGGCAAGGAACAGAATTTTCAATCGAAATCAAATTTCTTCGCGCTCACCGCTGATGCCGCCTTCCAGCTGGACCTCTTCGGCAAGCTGCGCAGAGAAACCGAAGCGGCGCGCGCCCAGCTTCTGGCAACGGAGGATGCGCAGCGTACCGTCATGCTCACGCTCATCAGCGATGTGGCGAGTGACTACTTCACGCTCTTGCAGCTTGACCTCCAACTCCAAATCACGCGCGACACCGTGAAGACCCAGCAAGACTCCGTCAAACTCACTTCGCTCAGAGTGGACCACGGCGTCGCCACCAGGCTGGATGTGCTTCAGGCGCAGCAAGTGCTCGACACCGCCAATGCGCAGATCCCGGACCTCGAGAGACTGATCGGCCAGGAGGAAAATGCCATCAGTATTCTCATTGGTGAGTACCCACAAGGCGTGCAGCGTGGACGCCCCCTCACAGAGCAGCCGCTTCCTCCTGAAGTGCCGCCGGGATTGCCTTCCGCGCTGCTCGAGCGACGCCCCGATATTCACCAAGCCGAGCACATGCTCATTGCCGCGAACGCGGAAATCGGCGTCGCCAAGGCGTCGTTCTTCCCTCAAATATCGCTAACCGGTTCGGGCGGTGGCGCGTTTGGCCGCAGCAGCGTTTTCACCAGCATGATGAGCTCGCAAGCAAGCATCTGGTCCTACGGCGCTCAGGTAACCCAGCCCATTTTCACGGGTGGTGCACTTCGCGGAAACCTGCACCTGGCCGAATCGCAGCACGAGCAGGCTTTGATCGCCTATAAGCAGGCCATTCAGCACGCCTTCGGCGATGTGTCCGACGCACTGATCGGATATCAGAAATTGCACGAGGTGCGAGTTCGCCAGGAGCAGGCTGTAAGTGACCTGGCGGAGTCGGTCCGCCTCTCCATCCTGCGCTACGAGGGTGGCACGACTACCTATCTCGAAGTGCTGGATGGCCAAAGATCGCTCTTTACCGCAGAACTCACCCTGGCGGAGGCGCGAGGCAACGAGTATCAGAGTCTCGTGCAACTCTACCGGGCTCTTGGTGGAGGTTGGCAGACATAGCCGTTTTATACAGAATTTCCTTCTTCGAACACGGAAGGAAAGTTTTGTCGACGAGAATTCTCGATTTCGTTGGGACGGTGAGTGTGGAAGGTTGAATGCGATGTCACCAATTCAAAATCGACATCTTTCAGACAGATTAATCAGAGCCATCGAAAGCCATGCGGAGGAATTCGCCCAGAGCACCGTCAAGAAGATACGAAGCAATCCAAGAACAGAGTCGTATCGCAAGGTTCCAGATAAGGATATGTACAATCGATGTTATGAGGTCTACCACAACCTCGGCCGCTGGTTATGGGAGAAGTCAGATCAAGCGGTGCAAGAGCGATTCAACGAGCTCGGGGAGAGACGTTGCGAAGAGGGTATTCCTCTAGCCGAAGTCTTGTGGGCACTGGTTTTCACAAAAGATCTTTTGCTTGAGTACCTGGGCGCATACGGGCTAGCAGACTCGGCAGTGGAGCTGTATCAACAGCAAGAACTCGATAGATTGATTTGTCATTTTTTTGATCGAGCTGTTTGCTATACGGCCGCAGGTTACGAGGGCCAAGTATTGAAAAAAAAGACACCCGGAGAGGACCGCGAATTAAGACGCTCGCGAAGCTTTTGGCCGCAAGGCGGTCTTTTCCGGAATGGTCGTAAGCCATGACTGATTGTATTTCAGCACTCGGGCAGAATCACCCTCGCGCGGCGAGTTTCGCTAGCTCGTGACGGACTCTTCGCGCCTCTTAGAAGGCCGCCCGAGAGGAGCCTGACTATGCCTTCCACTGAAAAAAAGTATTGAAGCAACGCCTGGAAGCCATGTTGGACAACGAGTGGGCCCAGCTGCTCAACCAACTAGAGAAGACTCGCGGGTCGCGAATTCGTTCTTCTCCGTTGTGCTTGGCTCGATCCTGACAGATTGTGGGAAACCGGGAGTTGCTCGCCAGCCTGGCATGGCTTACAAACGGCGTAAGACACATAGCGATGAGAGAACTTCGCGTCAGGGTGTGTGTTTGACCAGCTGAGCTCCCCTTTCAATGGTGCCGGCGGGGGGAATCGAACCCACGGCCTAGGGATTATGAGACCCTCGCTCTACCACTGAGCTACGCCGGCTTAAACGCAATCCTTTATGCTACGGATGAACCGTCGAAAGTGTCAAGTTGCGGCTTCGCAGGCACCTGTAAGCTTCCGCTGCAAGATACGGTACTGGTTATCGGTGCCAGGAGCGCATCCGTCCGCGGTTCAGCCCGATTATTTTTGAACCAGTAACTCGAAGCAAATAAACGCCTCGCGGCCCGAGTAGTACTTCCGTACCATCCAACTTGGAACTTAGGTACCCTTGCTGCTATGCGTTCTGGAACACTACACTCTCCCCTGTCGGAAGCGGTCCTCACTCTCACTGGGCGAAGGCTCGGCGAAAGTACTAGGCCGTGTTCCGTTGACGGTTTTGCACAGGGCCGTGGTGTGCCGTACTTGACACTGTCCTAATCTAGGATAGAGTGTCTCCGTTCGTAATCCCGCTCTCGGAGGCACTAAATGTCACGTAAACTAGGCGCATTGGCTCTTGCTTTGGGCATTCTTGTTGGCGCGATGGAACTGAAGACCTTGGTGACGGCTCACAGCAATACCGTCATCATGGCCAATGGCGTCTCTCCCGTTCCCAAGCTGCCGCCACCGTCGAATTAATTTGGCCCGGTCACAGTTTGATCGTCTGATTCCCTGACCGGCCAGATTGCGCGAGGAAAATGCCTAGCGGAATCGCACTGGTTATCTGGATTGTGGGAATGGGCGCAGGGGTGTGCTTTATCACTTTTTCGGTGAAGCGCTCCTGTTTTCTGAAATATTTCTTCCTGAATCTCTACGTGATCTTCTCCCTGTTTGCGGATCTGATCCGTCAGGCGGTTCTCCGCTTCTACGGGCTGGATTCACGGGAGTACATTTATCTGTACTACTACACGGACTGCTTGCTGACGATCGCTTTGTTCGTCGCCGTCATAAGCCTCGCTTCTCGTGTGTTTGCCGAACTAAATCTGGCCCGTTACGTCCGCTTCGTGGCGGTATTGTTGCTTTTAGGGACAGCAGGCTTCACCTACGCTGTTGTTGCGCAGTCTGCAGATCGCCTCGTCTCCAGGTTTACCGTCGAGCTCTCTCAGAACCTCTATTTTGTTGGTCTGGTACTGACTTATCTGCTGTGGGGGGCCGTCCTCAAATTGCAGGAAACCCGCACACGTCTTGTACAGATGGTTCTATCGCTGGGTCTTTATTTCAGCGCCTATGCCGGCAGCTATGCCCTCCTGAATCTGGCACCCAACTCTGAAATCGTACAGTATCTCGCCCCGATCCTCGGTTGCTTCCTGCCGGTCTCCTGGGCGCTGACTATCATGCGCTACTCTGAAGATTCGCGACTTACCCCGGCTCGCCTTGTGGCGGTGCCCCGATGATGGCCGCCTTTATTCTCGCCTTCTCGTTGTTGACCTTGCTGATGTTTTTCGTTTCCTATTGCCGGTCACTGACGGCCTCGTCCCTGCACACGTCGATCTCTGAGGATGTACGCGACGTTACTGGAATACAGACGCGGGCCGCTGGCCGGGACTATGCCCGCGTAATACAAATCCTTCATCTGTGCCCGGACCGCCCGGAAGACCGTTCCCGCCTGCAGATTGTCGGCGCCTACTACTCTTTCCTGAATCTTCTCGATCAGAGCTTTGCCAAGATTTCCCCCTCCGTGCGCGAATGGGCCGAAGAAGAACGCGCGGGTTGCGCCCATTTTGCGGCTGTAGCCCTCGGCCGCCGCATCGCCCTGAACCGCGAGATGCTGGCCCAGCAAGTCGAACTGTAGCCCTGCCCCTGCTAACTCTTTAGCTCCATCACTTTCACTTTGTGGCTGTCCTCTGTCGCCTCCAGTGCTATGATTTTCGTCTCTGCTCCTCACCGGAGTATGAGCGTCCGCAGCGCAAAAACTACCGGTGAATACAATATGCTCGCAGTGTGGCGCGGTGCTCTCCACGGGAGAGCGCGCCTGTCATTTTTGTGACCATCCTGAAATCTCTTCCCTGGCGGAATCTCCTGCCTCCACGCGGGGCAATCTCGCCTTGCGTTCCTCGGGTGAAGAGGAATGGCGCGGGGAGCTGAACCAGCGCCTTCAGGCCTACCGTGCGCGTCGCAGAAAGGCCTTCCCCAACGAGGCGCAGACCGAGCTTCCGTTCGAGAGCCGCCACGCGGCCGCCGCAGTGGCTGTTCAAACGGAAGATCCGCGGCCCGTAGCCCCGGATCCCAACGATGATTTCGCATTCACCATCGCGATCGGCCGGCCGCCGCAAAAGGCCGAACCCGACGACGCACGCCTGCTCATCGACGTCTCTCTGCCTCCATTACCGGAAGAGCCGGAAGAAGCCCACGAGGCTCCCGAGGAGCCGCCTTCCGACCTTTATCCGGTCGCCACGCTGCGCGAACGGCGCCACGCCGCATCGATAGATGCCGCTTGCCTAGCCTTCGCCTATGGTGGATTCCTCGCTCTATTTGGCTCTCTGGGCGGCCAATTCACGCTGAGCAAGCTCAGTGCGGTCGTCTGCTTTTCCACCTTCGCCTTCGTCTACGTGCAGTACTTCGGTCTCTTTACTATTTTTGGCGGCACCACGCCGGGAATGATGCTTCGCGGCCTGCAAGTGGCAAGTTTCACCGGCGAGCCTCCCACGGCGAAGCAACTCTTCTGGCGCACCGCGGGCTACATGATTTCCGCGAGTACGTTTTTCCTGGGATTTTTCTGGGCACTGTGGGACGAAGACGCCATGACCTGGCACGACCGGCTCTCACGCACCTATCTGGCCGTGCCGGAAACCTTCGCCGACGCGGAGATTTCACACGCGTCGCCGATCCGTTAAAACAAAAATCATTGTTGAATCAGCGGGGAATTCGGGAAGCTGCCAGCTGCTTCTGAGCCTATTTCTTTACTACTTTTTCGTCTGAAGCGATTTTTCCGTCGCGGATAAAAATAACGCGGTGCGCGTGCTGCGCGATGTCCATTTCGTGCGTAACCAGGATAATGGTGTTCCCCTGCCCGTGCAGGTTCTCGAATAAATTCATGATCTCTTCGCCGGTCTTCGAGTCCAGGTTTCCCGTCGGCTCGTCCGCCAGCACGATCGATGGATTGTTCACCAGCGCCCGGGCAATCGCCACGCGCTGCCTCTGGCCGCCCGAAAGCTCGTTTGGCTTGTGATGCATCCGCGGCACCAGGTCCACGCGCTCCAGCGCTTTTTTCGCCCGCTCGATGCGCTCTTCCGCCGGCGTCCCGTTGTAAATCAGCGGCAGCTCCACATTGTGGAGCGCTGTCGCTCGCGGCAGCAGGTTGAACGTCTGAAACACAAAGCCGATTTCCTTGTTCCGGATATACGCCAGTTCGTCGTCGTCCAGCTCGCTCACCAGGCGTCCCGCCAGCCAATAACGCCCGGAACTCGGCGAATCCAGGCATCCAATCAGGTTCATCAGCGTGGATTTGCCGGAGCCCGACGGCCCCATGATGGCTACGTATTCGCCCTTGCGGATTTCCACATCGATTCCGCGCAGCGCATGCACTTCTTCGGCGCCCATCTGATACATCTTTGCCAGCGCTTCCGTTCGAATAACGATGCCGGCGTCCACCAGATCTTGCCGGTACGATTCCGATGTTGCGATCTCTGCAGGCATCCGCTTCTCCTGATCCCCGGGCGAACTCATTCTTTTTCTTCAATCTTCTTTGGCGCTGTGTTGTCCACTTTCACTGACGCTTCGGGCTTCAGCGTGCGCAGCGCCTTGTAGCTTCCGACAACGATTTCGTCGCCCGCTTGCAGTCCCTTTGTGACCTCAATGTCCGTCACGCCGGAAATGCCGGTTTCCACGGGACGAAACGTCGCCTTCTTGCCGTTGACCACAAAGATGCCTTGAATCTCATCCTTCTTCGGATCGCCCGTCGTAACCGGCGCCGGCGCGGCCAACGTTACATTGCTGTTCTTCTTCCCGTTCTTCGCCGCTTCATCCAGATCTTTGCGCGAGCGGACCGCCAGCGCCTGGATCGGAATTGCAATCACGCCCTTCTTTTCCGCCGTCCTGATTTTCGCCGTCGTTGAAAGGCCGGGGCGCAGATTTTCCGGAGGACTGTCCAGTGTCACCACTACCTTGAAATCTTTTGCTTCCTGGTTACTCGTCGTGGTTTGCGTGGTCGCCAGGCCGGAACTCCGCAGAACCGCCTGCGAGCCGATTTCCGTCACCTTGCCCTTGAATATTTTTCCCGGAATTGCATCGATCGTCACGTCCGCGTCCTGGCCGATTTTCACGTTTACGATGTCGGTCTCGTCCACCTTCACTTCCGAAGTTACAATGGACATATCCGAAAGCGTCATCAGGAAACTTCCTGTGGCGTTCTGGATTCCCGGCACCACATACTCGCCCAGCCGCACCGGCAGGTAGCTCACAATCCCATTGATCGGTGAAAAATAAGTCGTCTTCTGCAGCACGTCTCTTGTCCGCACCAGCACCGCTTTGCTCTGGTCCAGGGTTGAACGCACTTGTTCCAGTTGCGCCTTCTGCATCTGCATGCGCGCGCGCGATGCGTCCACTCCCGCGACCGCCGCATCGTACGCGGTCTTCCGCTGGTCGAAGTCCTGTTTGGGAATCAGCCCGTCTTTGTAGAGCCCCTGCCCGCGGTCGTAATCCAGCTTGGCTTTTTCCAGGTTGGCTTGTTGCTGGATCAAATCCGATTTCGCCGCCGTAAAGCTCGCGTCAGCCGCCTGCACTCCCGATTGCGTCGAAGTAATCGCCGCCGACTGCGCTTGCACATCGGCGTTGGCCTGCACGTTTTCCTGCAGCAGCAGCCGGTCGCCCTTCTTAATGTGGTCGCCCTCTTTCACCAGGATTTCGGTGATTCGCCCGAATCCCTGTGCGGTGATGTTGGTGTAGGTCGTCGGCTTCACTTCTCCCGACGCCGTCACTTGCGAAACCAGCGAATCCACTTTCGCCACTTTCGCCGTCTGCACCGTCACCACACCCTTATTTGCCTGGTTCACGCTGATCAGTACAATTATGCCCAGCGCGGCCGCTCCGCCGAGTCCTATCCCGACCTTTTGCCACGTCTTCATGATGCTTTGCCTTTCGCGGTTCCGCTGCGAACCACTCGCGCGGAGGGACACTGCAACCCACAAACCTCTCGCCTGCCTACCACTAATACGCCTGGACACACCGAAATGTTTCGTGGCCAGGCCGCAATCTGAATTGCACTTCGGGCGGGTAGCTCAATAACTTGCTGCTCGCTGCAACTCCGTCCAATCAAGGACCTTCTCGTCCTTATTGTATTTCGATGTTCAGCAAAAGAAAAGACTTGAGCCCGCTCTCCCGCCTTTGGCCGACAGCCGACCCCGCCATTTTGTTTAGACGCCAAATCCCCCGGTTTGGTCGTTCCACCGTCGCCATTGAGCGCACCTTAAGGTCTCTGTTTCGTTGTGGCGCGAGATCGCCGCTCTTCTATGCTCGTCCCCTCATAGCATTGTCCCAGCCTCCGGCGACCCTCATACATAATCACATGGGCTGGCTCCGGAATGCCCGCAAACACGGTTCTTTACGGTGCCATTTTGTCGTACTGTTTGGCCTATGCTGGCATATAATTTTTGAGCGGCACAGTCATCCAAGAAAGACTTCCAAAGGCGCCAACCATAATGTTCGATACGTATAAGCCCCGGTTTCCCCTGGAGCGCCTGCCGTGCGGATGATCGGGTCCCTACCCTCCTTCCGATTCTCACGCAGTCCGGGATTGACGCTCGTTGCCTTCGGCGTCGTCCTCCTGCTTGCCTATGAAACTGCCCAACTCGTCCTCGAGGGCGACGTCAATTCGCTCATTTTGTCCGCAATGGTCTTCGCCGGCTTGGCCGTTGCCGTGGCCATTCTCAACAACTGGCGGCGCGGAGTTTACCTGCTGCTCACCTGGATTGTGTTTGAGGACCTGGTGAGGAAATATCTCGGCAACAACATGGCCATCTTCTTTGGCAAGGATATCCTCGCTCTGATGGTGTATCTCTCTTTCTTTATTTCCAAGCGCGCTGGTCGCGCCAAGATTTTCAAACCGCCTTTTTTTCTGCCGCTGATGCTGTTCGTCTGGTACGGAGTTATCCAAGTGCTCAACCCGCTCTCGACCAGCATCTTTTACGGCATTCTGGGCATGAAAATTGATTTTCTGTATGTCCCCCTCATTTTTATCGGTTACGGATTTATCGAAAACGACGAGGACCTGCGTCAATTTTTTGCCTATAATTCAGTGCTCGTTTTAATTGTGGTGGGTCTCGGCATCGCCCAGTCTGTGCTCGGACACACCTTTCTGAATCCCACAGTGATGCAGTCGGATATTCGCGAACTGAGCAGTTCTTACCGCATTTCCCCCATCACTGGTGCCATCGCGTACCGGCCCACTTCCGTTTTCGTCAGTGGGGGGCGGTTGCAGGATTTTTTGCTTATCTCCTGGCTGGTGGCCCTGGGTTTTGGCGGCTATTTGTTGTTGCGCAGCAGGAAAAATCGCCTGCTAGCGTTCCTTACCGTAGGCGTGGTCGGAATTGGTTCCATCATGAGCGCGTCTCGCAGCGTGTTTATGTATACCGCCAGCAGCGTACTCGTTGTCGTGGTCGCCTTTCTCTGGGGCTCCCCTTGGCGGCAGGGAGAGGCGCGCCGTACTGTCCGAGCAATCATGCGGGGTGCCATCTTTGCCGCGCTGGCCCTTTTCTTAATGGTGACTTTTCTTCCTGAACAGGTCGGCTCCCGGTTCGCCATCTACAACGAGACATTGTCTCCTGACAGCCCTGCAAGTGAACTCGCCTATCGCGCTCGCGATTACCCCTTGCGCAATCTCGAGCTCGCCTTTCAGCATGAGCACTGGCCATTGGGCTACGGTATAGGCACGGCCTCCCTGGGCATTCAGTACGTTGCTCGAATCCTGCACGCGCCCCCGATGAATATCGGGGTGGAAAACGGTTATGGACAATTGATCGTGGAAATGGGCGTGCCCGGGTTGCTGCTATGGCTTCTCTTGAGCGTTTCCGTAAGCATTTCCGCCTGGAAAGTGGTCGTGAAGCTGAAAGGCACGCCGTGGTTCCCCATTGGTTTCGTTATTTTTTGGTATGCCTTTCTGCTGATGATTCCGATTACGTTCTATGGGTTCGTCGCCTATCAGGATTTCATCATGAACGCCTATCTATGGATTCTTCTCGGCATCCTGTTCCGCCTTCCCACTCTGCTGCAAGATGAACTCCAGGCCCAACGTGTGGCCCAGCAGCCCGTCGCTGCCAGGCAGGCGTGATTTGCGGCTCGCAGTCGTCTCTCCTTTTCTCGACCGCCAGCATGGAACAGAGCGCTGCATTGTGGAACAGATCGAGCGCTTCCTGCAGCGCCCGGACTGCGAGATTCACATCTATTCTCAGTCCGTCCGCGATCTCGAAGTCGTGCCTTTCTCCTCCCGTTCTTCCGATTCTGCCATCCCCCGCCGCGCTATTTGGCATCGCGTGCCGGCTCTTCCCGCCCCTCATTTGTTCAATTTTTTATGGTGGTACTTCGCTAATCAGGCTCTTCGTTGGTTCCACCGGATCTTTCGTTCTCTCTCCTACGACTTGGTTTTCTCCCCTGGCATCAACTGTTCGGATGCGGACGCAATCGTCGCGCATGCTGTTTTTCACCGCCTCTATCGCGACGTCCAGGACGAGCTTCGTCTCCGGAGTGCGCCGCTTTCCATCTGGCCCGTCCTGCTTCACCGCCGTCTGTACTACCGCCTCCTCATGGCCCTCGAAAAGCGGATTTACCCAGACAAAAAGATTACCCTTGCCGCGGTCTCCAATTTGACCGCTTCCGAACTTTCTGCTTTCTTCTCGCGCACGGATGTCGCCGTCATTCCGAACGCTGTTGACACTTCCCGCTTCAACCCCGCGGAGCGTTTTGGGCGCCGCGCCGCGGCCCGAAGCGAACTGCAAATCTCTGAATCCAGTTTTGTCGTCCTGCTGATCGGTAACGACTGGAAAAACAAGGGGCTCCCCTGCTTGTTACGTGCCGTTGCGGCCCTCCCTCAGCTCCCGCTGAAGATTCTGGTCGCAGGTCGCGACAATCGCGATCTGTTCCTATCTCAAATCGAATCGCTCCAACTTCGTCAACGCGTTCTCTTTGCCGATCCCTCCCCCGACGTGATGCGCTTCTATGCGGCCGCGGACGCTTACTGCGGCCCGTCCCTTCACGAATCCTTTTCCCTACCGCCGCTCGAAGCGATGGCTTGCGGCCTACCCGTGATTGCCAGTTCTCGCAGCGGCGTTTCGCAGGCCATTGCTCACGGTTCAGACGGTTTGCTTCTTGATAATCCCGAAGATGTCGGCACGCTGGCGGAACTCCTCTCCCGGCTCTGCCAACAGCCGGATCTCTGCCGCGCGCTCGGTGAAAACGCGGCCCGCACTGCGCAATCCTATTCCTGGGAGCGCAATGCCGCGGAGACTTGGGAATTTCTCCGTACAATCATTGCCAGGCAGTCAGAAACTTCCAGCCTCACTACCATGCGCCGATGAATATTGTTTGCAGGGCACTTGGAACATGCGACTCCCTAGTTGTTCTGTGATTGAATAAACTGACCATGCCGACGGCGCCACAACCCCTAGTTCACGGAGATCCTAGCTTGCCGGAATGCGGCTCGGGAGGACCCCTTGCGGCATCCAGACCTGTCCCTTTGCCTGCGCTTACCGGCATCCGGTTCTTTGCTGCTTTCTATGTTGTGCTGGGTCATGGGCTGCCCTGGATCGAAAACCGAGCTGTTCTTCCTATCTCCGTAAGCATTTTCCTTCGCAACAGCTATATCGCGGTTTCACTGTTCTTTATGCTATCGGGTTTCATCCTTGCCTACACTTACACGGAATTCTCCCCGGGCGCCCGGAGTTACGCGAAGTTTTGGAAAGCCCGCTTTGCCAGAATCTACCCGGTATATTTTTTTTCAATGCTGCTTGCCCTGCCATTCCAATTCCATACCCTTACGCTGAAATCTACGGCTGCGGTGCTCTTGATGGTTCAGGCGTGGAATCCACTACACCCGGAAATCGCTGGTGCCTGGAATTACCCTGCGTGGTCATTATCCGTTGAAGCCTTTTTCTATTTGTGCTTTCCGTTCGTCCAGATGCGCGTCGCTTCCATGTCCCGCCGGGCGATTCATGTGCTCGGAATCATTTCGTTGTTGGCATGCATTTTGTTCCACACCCCTGCCCAAGGACTGGGATTATGGAATCCTGATGCGGTTGCTCCGATTTCTATACCACTCCCCATCGTGAGGTTTCCCGAGTTTTTTCTTGGTGTGATTGTCGGCAATCTTTTCTTACGCTTCGGACCTGCTGCCAAACAGCCCTTCCTGACACTCGTAGCCGCGCTTGCCGCGATACTCTGTCTTTCGATTACGAAGGGGCCGTGGGTAAGCCTTTCGGTTCTACCCTTCGCCGTGTTGCTGTACTCCCTCGCCGGCTCTGGCGATGCGATTGCCTCCTTCCTTTCTCACCCCTTCATGCTTCTGCTGGGCGGCGCAAGCTATTCTGTCTATTTGTTACAACTCCCTGTTCGCGATTGGGTCCGTACTCTTCTGGCTCAAACAACGGCATCGCTTAATGCCCTCAATGCGCCGATTACTCCTCTTGTCCTCGTGCTGTTCTCTATCCTCGTATTCCGGTACTTCGAAGAGCCTCTACGCAAGGCCATACGCCGACAGCTAGACAGCTGGCTCTAGCCCTCCCTTCAGTCGACTAAAATACATATTATGGTTCTTGTATACGTAGTTAATATATGTATACTATCTACATATTTTATGATGTCCTACAGAGTCGCGGTCGTTGCCCAGCGCAGATACTACACGGAAACTGCCACGCGCTATGCCCGCATGCACTCGCATGAAGCGGTGGATGATGACAACTGCTTGCGCATTCTCCTTCCCATTCTGCGCACATTAGACGTCCATAGCCTTCTCGACGTCGGCTCCGCCACAGGCCGTGGACTGCCCCGCTTGGCGCAGGGCCTCTCGAACTCGCTCGTTTGCGGCATCGAACCCGTCGAAGCGCTCGTGCGCGAGGGGATCTCTTCCGGTGTCACCCAGGATCTACCTCTCCTGCTGGCCAGCGGAGACGCGCTTCCTTTTGCCGACAGAAGCTTCGACGCTGTTTGCGAATTCGCCGTGCTCCACCATGTTCCCGACCCCGCGCGGGTCGTTCAGGAAATGTTGCGCGTTGCGCGCAACGTCGTTGTCATCTCCGACGCCAACCGGTTCGGACAGGGGTCGTTTCCGTTGCGCATCATCAAGCTGCTGCTTTACAAATTGAAGTTGTGGAAAGCTTTTGATTTTGTGCGGACTCGCGGGAAAGGCTATCAGGTCTCCGAAGGCGACGGAGTCTTCTATTCTTACAGCGCATTCGACAATCTGCACCAGATTCAGCAGTGGGCCGAAAGCGTTTACCTCTTTCCGCTGGATAAGGCGGGAATCCCGGGCTGGTTTCATCCCTTGCTTACGTCGGGCAGCGTCCTGCTGATCGCCATTCGCAAACAGCGGTCTCCCGCGGCCTAACGCTGCGCTTGGCCCAAAACCGCTGCGCGCGTTGCGTTCATCGTAAATTCCAGCGTCTCTTTTGGAATACTGGTCACAAACGGCCCGATCAGCCAGCCTAGGCCCGCCGGAATATCTCTCGTCAGGGTTACTGCCTCATTCTGAACGTAAACGCCGCCGTCGCGTTCTTCCATTCGCCACCACGTTTCCATTTGCCACAAAAAGCCATTCGCTTCCTCCGGCGATTTCTCTTTTTCCGCTTTCGTTCCCGGATTCGCCACTTCGCGGATCCGCACCGCGGAGCTCCGGCTATGCTCTCGCGTCGCCGAATCGCGGAAATACGTCACATCCTGTTCCGTATTCAAAACCACGGTCACGACCTTTTTCCGCCGGAACCTCATATATACCCGGAAATGATCTCCCTCGCGCGACTCGATCCTCGCGCTTTCCACGTCGGGACCGTAATATTGCGAGTGTTTGTTGTAATCCTGCAAAACGCCCAGAACCTGCTCCAGCTTCACTCCGGGGATAAAAACCATTCCTTCCCAGTCATGAACCATTCCTCCCGGAATTTGCCCCGCGCCTTCCCCATCATCATTTCTCAGGCGTCTCATCTCCACGCCGCCTTGCTTCAACTTTTCGTAAGCACGCGTTCTGTCCGGTTCCGGCAGCTCATCAATCCACAAAAATGCTCCCCGGCTCAGTCCCTCACGGTTGCGGGCTTCGACGCGGGAGACGTAATCCTGATACCCGTGCAGGGTCCCCTCTCGAGGCACCGGCAGTCCCGTCCATTCGTCGTTTGCCGTCCCGTCGAAACTCAGCACGGCCAGCAGAAAGCACAAAAGCAGAGCTCTCCACCTGCCAGCAAGAACCTGCAACCGTCCGCTCTTTCCTGTAGCCACGCATTCCCCTCTGTGGAATGCCCGTTCCTTTTCTACGCTTGGGCGGGGCACACTAAGATGGATGCACGACCATCACCGAATGGCGCAGATCTTGGAATATCAGGGAGTTCCTGCATGGTGGGAAGTATTGGTGGGTTGGGTAGCTCGCACACGGCCCCTTGCGGAACCGCTGTCCCCGCGCGGCCCCCAACCCATCGTTTAACAAGCTTAGGGTCGTCCACAAATTCCAACAATGGCCCAATGGCTCCAGTTGGCGGGGTACCCGGGTCTTAGTACTAGTGGTGTACCAGTCGGGCGCGCTTGGTGTGGCATAACATAAACAAAATAAATGACTTACAGTGACAGTGCTTCGCCGCAAATCACCCCGAAACTTCCCTGGTACTTACTCCAATTCATCGCCCCGCTAACCCGCTATACTGTCGCTTGCCTTTCGGCCTTGAAACCAAACTTGGGAAGGGAATCAATGGCGACGCGAACGATTGCGGAGGAGTCCGGTGCTCGGCCCGAGTCCGCATCGCCCATTTCTTCCGTCTGGATGCCGCGCAAGCTCACCGCCGCCGCATCGGACTCCCTTGATCTCATCCGCGCGTTAGCCGCTTGCGCTGTAATGGTGGGCCACGTGCGCGCCCTGTTTTTCGTGGACTTCCGCCAGTTGGCTCACAAATCCTGGCCCCTTCAGGCTCTGTATTTCCTGACGGGCTTCGGCCACCAGGCGGTCATCGTCTTTTTTGTCCTCAGCGGTTTTCTGATCTCTTCCACCGTCATTCGGAGCTACGTCCTTGGAAAATGGTCCTGGCGGGACTACGCCGTCAATCGCGCCACTCGGCTATACGTCGTGCTCATTCCGGGTTTGCTCCTCGGATTTTTCTGGGACCGCCTGGGTAGCTGGCTGTTTGCAGCGAAGGGAATTTACGCGCGGCCGCTCACGGATCTCGGGCCCCCCGTACCTTTGCAGAACCTCACCCCCGGCAACTTTCTGGGCAATTTGTTTTTCTTGCAAACGATTTTCTGCGATACGTTTGGTTCGAACGCCCCGCTTTGGAGCTTGGCGAACGAATTCTGGTATTACGTTTTGTTTCCCGTAGCGCTTGCCGCCTGCCTGGCCTGGGTGCGGGGCAGCCTCCGCGTCGCCATTCCGCTCGCTTGCTTAGCCATTTTCATAGGGGCTTTAGTGGGCCGCGGGATTTTGATTGGTTTCTTGATTTGGCTTGCGGGATGCGGGCTGGTCTTGCTTTACACCAGGGTGCAGCTCCGTTCCAGGCTTGCCGCGCTCAGTCTGCTCTGTCTTGCAACCGCCCTGTCAGGCGTAATGTTCGCCGTGGCCCGCGTGCTGCAGCGGGATCCTGTTCTCAGCGATCTTGAGGTCGGCTTCGTTTTCACGCTTTTTTTGTTTGCCGTGCTCCAGGTCGCGGTCCGCAGGAATCCTTCTCCCTACTCGACGGTTGTGCACCGTTTCGCGGGCTTTTCCTACAGTCTTTACGTCCTGCACTTTCCCTTTGTGCTTTTTTTCCGCACCTGGCTGGTTCCCGTGGAGCGTTGGCAACCCACCCCGGCGCACCTTCTCTGTGCCGCATCCATCGGTGCGGGAAGCCTTCTCTTCGCCTGGCTGGTTTCATTGGTTACAGAAGCAAAGACCGATGTCGCCCGAACACAGTTGAATCGCCTTTTTGGTTAGGGGCACTGTAGCGGCCACCTTCAGGCTTGCCCTGACGAAGGAATGGGTGGCCCAGCCCGTTCCCCACTCCGCCTTTCCTGCACCGGCTAGTGCTTCTTGCTCGCCGGCACCGCCGAAGTCGCGGTATTCCCGTTCAGTAATTGCAACGTTACGTTCTTCGTCTGGCTCTTCCCCAGCGGGATGTTGCGCTCCCAATCGGAATACGCCCCTTTCCGCGAAGCCCTCAGGTCGTAGCTTTCCTGCTTCAATCCGGTGATAAAAAATGCTCCTTTTGCGTCCGAGTGCAGTACGCGCGGCTTCATTCCACTGGAGGTCTGGCAGGTAACGGTCGCATTGGGCACTGTCTTCCCGTCCGAGTCCAACACCGTTCCGGAAATCGTGGCACCCGTTTTCTTCTTGGTCTGCGCATCCACGCCCTGCGAAAAAACAATCGCCAGTCCAACCGTCAGCAGAAATACCAGTTTGCTTTTCATGGGCAACACACTCCTGCACGCTCCACTTCAGTGTAGTGCCGTTCCGGCCCTGCATTTCGCTCGCGGGCCCGCGTGTGACGCAGTTCGCAACTGGCTGGACGTACAGTGTGCGTCATGTCTCCTCGCACCCCATATCTCGAATTGTCTGGGTTTCTTGCAGGCTTCAGCGAAGTTTCAGATCGATTGCATACACGTCCACGTCCCCGTGGTCCACGGTTACGTACACTGCTCCGTCCGGGCTCAATCCTGTAAAAATGCAACGTGCCGC
>Ga0210389_10000729_pt1 | contig 28397 bp, 32 predicted proteins | sample IncBWH28OmetaG_FD_160127 | JGI IMG/M metagenome (GOLD analysis project Ga0210389, IMG submission 160127) | Forest soil microbial communities from Barre Woods Harvard Forest LTER site, Petersham, Massachusetts, United States - Inc-BW-H-28-O ... | reverse complement strand
GCTTCCGTGGTTGCGGCGGCTTCCGTGGTTGCGGCGGCTTCCGCGGTTGCGGCGGTTGCGGCGGCTGCGGGTTCGGAGGCTTCTGGTTCGGTGGCTGCTTCGGGTGCGTGGGCTGCGCTGGCTGCGCGGTTGGCGGGGGTTGCTGCGGATCCTGGGGAGCGTGCCGCTTGTGCTAGGTCCCAAAGAAAAGCGCCGTTGTGACGGTCGGCGGATCACTTCCGGTCTGCCCCAACAATCAGACGGTGTCGGCCGCCACTTCGCAAAAGTGCACAAAAGCAGCCTTCTGACGGCCGGCACTTACCACTTGAGCTCGATAACGCATTGAAGCGGATGCCGATGTTCGCGAGCAAAGGCGACGACTCGCATCGCTTTTGCCTTGGTTATTTCGTGCGAGTAAGTCCCGCACTCGGCGACGTCAGCTCTGGGGTGATCAACGGACCTGACTGCCCCGAAATCCGACTTCCGCTCTTCCCCCCAAAAGCGGGCTCAAGTCGGCGATCGCACCATGTCCGGTTCGTGGCCAGAAGGCGACATTGGCCGCATTTATTCAATGATCTCGTCTGCGCGGCCGAGCAGGGACGAAGGTACGGTGAGGCCGAGCGCCTTGGCAGTTTTGAGATTAACGATCAGCTCGATTTTTGTTGCCTGTTGCACTGGTAGGGCGGCGGGCCTTTCGCCCTTGAGTAAGCGGCCAGTGTAGACGCCGCTCATGTAGGACATTTCAGCGAGATTGGTCCCGTAGCTCATGAGCCCTCCGGTGGCAGCGAAGTCGCGAAACTGATAGATCGCGGGCAAAGCGCGTCACCGAAAGCGCGACGGGGCCGGGGCGCATCAGCGCGCGTCCCTGCGGGTCCGCCGACATCGCTCAAGACGAGGCTTGCGATTGGAAATTCGCAAAAAGCGACCGGGCGTCACCCCGCGGACGCACACCCTACAAGTCCTTGGCCGCGGCTGCGGTGTTCTCTTCGTCGTGTTCTTCGAGTAGCTCCCTCGTAAGCTTGATGCGCTCGGAGACGTTACCGAGCATTGCCTCCGAACTGATACCTTGCGAATGCAGGAGCATCCATAGCGCTTCGGCGAGGATGATTTGGTTTTCAAGAATGGCTCGTGGGGCTTTGTCCATCATCATCTGTGCTCCTTGCCATCTCCGCACTACGCTCAGAAGCGGACATCCGGGCTGGCCTTCGGCACGTCCGCTTTGTGCCACTTCCGGACCTCAGCTCGATGGAGAACGCTTGCAAAATGTTCAATGGCGCGCCGGGAGCAGCACACCGGCTCCCGACGCGCCATTGAAGTATCTTCTCAATTCTTCATCGCCATCGCGGGCAGAGCTGTGAGCAAGTCCTTGACCGCTTTGACAGTGGCAACGGTGGCCGCCTCGTCGTAAGCGACAGTTGTTCCTTTTTCCATGCAGGGATCGTTCAAGGTAAACGGCGCGCCGGTCTTGCTGTTTAAAATCTGTCCGCCTTCTCCTTCGGCGAGGACACAATTGCGTGCAGTCTGCGCCAGCGGAAGTTTTAGTGGCTCCTTCAAGACGAATGCATCGTAGGCATGAACTGCACCGGTATATCCCGTTAGAGCCACGTCAGCTCCTGCTTTCTTTAATCGCTCGACGTAATCGCGACAGGGTTGGATCGGCACCCAATCATCGGCCTGCCCATGGAAAAGGCGGATGGGCTTGCGGGAAACCTTGTCGTCATCGCGATAGGTCGTGTAGCAAGGAGTGTACATGCCGATGTGAGCCGCGAACTCAACGTTCGACGGCCCGTACATCTTCCGAAAGCGCTCATTGCTTGAATAGACAGCCGCTACCGCTCCCTTCGAGAACCCCATTACTGCGATACGTCCAGCGTCAATTCGAGGATGCTGCGCCACCAGGGCCAGCGCTCGATAGGCATCCACCATCATCGCCAATGTGTCCAACTGCGACTGGTCGGTGATGGTGTTGACGATACCACGTCCCGAAAAGCTATCTACAAGGAACGTCGCAATGCCAGCACTGTTTAACTCGTCAACCCACCGCGCGTAGGGTGCACCAATCCCTCCAGAGCCATGAATGAGTATGACCGCCGGAAACTTCTCGGTCCCGGGCCTTGGAATGCGCAACTCTCCAGCCAGCGCAACAGGCCTGCCCTGAGCATTGCCGTTCAAGAATTGCGAGGTGCTGAGCGTCTCGCTTTGCACGACACGCATTTCCAAACGAAGCTGGGCGTAGCTGGCGGGTGGCGCGCTGACCAAGACGGCAAGAGCAGCCCCGACAGTAAAGAAAGGCGAAACGACTCCTTTAGACATCTGTCCTCTCCCTCCATTTGCCAACAATTTGCTACGGCAGAGATGTACTCCCGTCGCCTCATGACGTCTCTCCAAGGCTTAGGGGAGGGCATCATACAGCTTAAGATGGGTAGACTGAAAGGGACTGGTCGCGGATCAGTGGATGTCTGCTCCGGGCCAATCGCGTCGTCCTGACGATGCGCTGGACCCTTCCGGTCTCCCCCTATGAACAGATATCGGCAGCACCGGTCGGCACATCTGAAAGGTGCCAATACCGGAAGTCATGCGGTGCGCTAACTCAGAACCGCGGCATCAGGACTTCGACGAGTCGGCACAAAATGACGACTAGCCCAACCGGCGTCTGCTTACAGGAAGATGCGAGGAAGAAATCCACCCTACAGGTGATCCCCGTCGCAGATACCGGGCGGCAGAGGCCGCAATCACCACTTGCTGTTTCAACGGTGTGCCCCCATTCTGACCGAGGATCCAGGGCCCGTTCGAAGCAGCCCAAGATCAGATCGCGCCATCGCGGCTTCCGCGAGGTTTTGATCCATGAACTGCCCCTGTTGCGGTTCCGAGGTTCAGAGCGGCTTTGCTTTCTGCCCGAATTGCGGCACGAAGCAACCGAACTCGTGCCCCGGCTGCGGCTATGTGTGCGCACCGGATTTTGCGTATTGCCCGAATTGCGGCACCCTCGTCGCTGACGCCCCCAAAGCCGGCAGGCAGCCATCGTTGCCGACAAGCCAGACGACCGCCCCGATGGGGGCCCACCCACCGGCGCTGACGCCGAACCCGGCAGTCGAGACCGATCAGGCATCCCACGCGATCGACACCGAAGCCAACCGCCGCACCATTACCGTGCTGTTTGCCGATCTCAGCGGCTTTACCACGATGAGCGAGCGGCTCGACCCGGAAGTCATGCAGACTCTTCAGAACGAATTGTTCGAGGAGTTGACGGCAGCGGTGCAAAGTTTTGGTGGCTTCGTGGATAAATTCATCGGCGATGCGCTGCTCGCGTTGTTTGGTGCGCCGTCCGCGCACGAAGACGACCCTGAGCGCGCGGTCCGCGCTGCCCTCGACATGATCAGGCGGACGGCGCAACTGGGAGAACGATCGAAGGTATGCGCCGGTTTGCCGCTGATGCTGCATATCGGCATCAACACCGGGCAGGTGGTTGCGGGTGGATTAGGTGCCGGCGTTTCCAAATCCTATTCAGTGACCGGCGACACGGTGAATACCGCTCAACGATTGCAGTCGATGGCCCCCTCCGGCGAAGTACTGGTGGGGCCGCTTACCTTCCGCCTCACCCGGCATGCATTCGCCTACGAATCTCTTGGCGATGTTGCGCTTCGCGGCAAGGCGGGCAGCGTTCTGGTCCATCGCCTGAGGGGACCGCTCGATGCGCCGCGGGCAGCACGAGGACTGGAAGTGCTCGGCCTTAGCGCGCCGCTGATCGGGCGCGATACAGAGATTGCGCGTATGACGGGTTGCCTTGATCTGGCTTGTGGCGGAGCTGCTCAACTGGTGCGGCTGGTCGGCGAAGCCGGTATCGGAAAATCACGCCTGGTGAATGAATTCGTTACCCGCGCCCGCGATGAGGGCCGCTTCGCGGACGTGGCCTTCCGGCGCGCCGTTTGCTCGCCGCTGGGTGAGCAATCCTACGGTACCCTTGCCGCGGTGCTGCGCAGCGCATACGGCATCGCGCAGAAGGCTTCGACCGCAGATGTCCAGGCCAAGCTCGCCGAAGCGCTGTCGGAGCTTGGCCTGGCGGCCGAAGAGGTCGAGCGCCTGATGCCGCTCTATTTCCATGTTCTCGGTCTCGGCGACCCCGACGCAGTCCTGCAGCATGTTGAGCCGGAACAGCTACGGCGGCAGATCTTTTTCGCGATCCGTACCGTGCTCGAACGGCGTCTGGCCCGATCGCCCCTCCTGATTATTGTCGAGGATCTGCACTGGGCGGATGCCGTGTCGCTTGAGGCGCTGCGGTTCCTGATGGATCGGCTGGAGCGCTCGCAGCTGATGCTCGTGTTCACGCACCGGCCAATGCTTGAAATGGATCAGTTCGGCTCAGGTCGAATTAGCCATACGACGCTTCGCCTGGCACCCCTTGGCGTCGCGGACGGACAAAAGCTGCTCGATGCCTTCTTCAGTCACGGCTGGAGTGAATCACCCGGAATTCTATTCAATCGAATTCTTGAACGCGCGAGCGGCAATCCGCTTTTCATCGAAGAGATCATACGCGGGCTCATTGAAGCTGGCGCTCTGGAACGTGACGGCTCGCAGTGGCGGATCAAGTCGGATGAAGCCGCCGCGGACATCCCGGCCAGCATTCAGGCGTTGTTGCTGGCGCGGCTGGACCGGCTTCCGCACGAAGTGCGCAGGCTGGCCCAGGAGGCAGCGGTCATTGGCCCGCGCTTTGATACTGCTCTGCTCGGTGCCACGGCGACCGAGCCCGCGAAAGTAGAAACAGGGCTTGAACTGCTGTGCGACGCCGAGATTGTCGAGGAGGTCGCGGGCGCGAACTCGATTTCGCTGCGATCCTTTCGTTTCACGCAGACCATGCTTCAGGATGTCATCTATCAAAATCTCCTGTTGCAGCGCCGTATCGAGATACACGGACGGATCGGTGCTGCCCTGGAGCGGATGTATGGGGACGACCCCGAGCGGCTCGAAGATCTCATACTGCTGGGACATCATTTCAGCATGAGCGCAATCAAGCCGAAGGGCTCGCGTTACCTGAGCGCGGCTGGCAACCGAGCGCGCGCGACTTACGCCAACGACGACGCCATCCGTCTCTATCAGCAGGCACTCGCTGTCTTGTTGACCGCCGGCAACCAAGGACCGGAACGGCTCGTTCTATACGAGCAAATCGCCGACCTGTGCGGGGCTGCAGGCCGGCGTAATACGGCCGAGGAACATTACCTGACGGCGTTGGAGGCCCACCGCGCTGCCGGGGACCGCACCGCTGAAGCGCGAATCCTTCGCAAGCTGGGCCGATCGCTGTGGGACGCGGGCAAACGAAACAAGGCGGAGGCGAACTACGCCGAGGCGACCGCACTGCTGGAAGGGATGGACGCGCCGATCGAGTGGGCGCAGCTCTTGCAGGAGCGCGGCCACCTCTCGTTTCGCATGGGCGATCACGCGGCGGCCGCGAGATGGGCAGACGAGGCACTTGCCTACGCCCGATCCGTGCCGCCGGATGTCGACAAGCAAGCCGGACTCGAAGCGGCTCGCGCCATTGCGGAGGCTCTCAACACCAAGGGTGTTGCACTGGCGCGGCTCGGCCGAAGCCGTGAGGCGGTGCGCGAGGTGGAGCAAAGTGTCGCAGCCGCCGAAGCGGCCGGCCTTCTCAACGCAGCCTGCCGCGGCTACACTAATCTCAGTGTGCTCTACACGATAGTCGACCCGGCGCGAGCCATACAGGTATGCCGGTGCGGCCTTGATGTCGCGTGTCGTATCGGCGATCTCGGCTTTCAGGCGCGCCTGCTTGCCAATCTTGCTGTCGCCTGTTGCACCTTCACGGACAAATGCACCGAGGAGGGCGTGCCGGCAGCTGAAAAGGCGATCGAACTCGACCGTGCGCTGGATCAGCGCGAGCATCTCTCCGTGCCACTGATTGTGCTCGGGCAAATCTATCAATGCCATTGCCAGCCGGAACTGGCCGCCCGCTGCTACAATGAAGCAATCGAGGTGGCGGGAGAAACGGGCGAGCCGCAGCAGCTCTTTCCGTGCTATGATGGTCTCGCGACGCTGAACCTTGATCGAGGCGACATGCCAGAGGCCGAGCGGTATTTTGCTTTGGCACATGACGTCTGCGCCCGGCACGGGCTTGATCCCGAAGGGCTGATCGTACTGCCATTCCTGGATTAGTCAGAGCGAAGGAGGTCAACCATGTCAGAACATCATGTCGATGGACCACTTCAGCCGGGCGACCGCGCACCGAACCTTGTGCTGGACGCGATCACACGCCAGGGAAAGATCGCGCTGGATGACTTCCGCGGCCAAAGCCCAATATTGGTCGGCCTGTATCGAGGCCTGCATTGCCCGTTCTGCCGACGCCATATCGCGGCACAGGCGCAACTTGACACCGCCCTGCGCGAGAAAGGCGTCGAAAGCCTCACGGTGGTCAATACGCCGACCGAGCGCGCGCGGCTCTATTTCCGTTATCATCCGTTGCCCAATCTGCTCGCCGCGTCCGACCCCGAGCGGATATCGCACCGCGCGTTCGGCCTGCCCAATCTCGAGTTCACGGAGAGCGAAACCGAATGGCCGCGCAAGTTGGGAATGAATGCCGTGATGAGCATGCGGATGGACATACCGAGCGAGCTGCCCGAGCCGATGAATCCGATGGCGGCGGCTGAAATTCTCAACACCAAAGACGGCTACGAAATGACCGAGGCCGACGAACAGATGATGGCGACCGGCCAAGGCCAACTCTTTGGCCAATTCCTGCTCGACCGGGAGGGTATTGTGCGCTGGAGCTTTACCGAAGTTCCAGAAGCCGGACATCGCATGTTCGGGGCGCCGAGCCCCCAAGAACTGATGTCGGCAGCCTCGCAGGTTGCAGGCTAAGCATCCCGTCGCTACGACAGTACGAGCCGCTCACGCGATAAGGATGGTTTGCCGTCCGGCCAAACCACGAACCTGACTATGGCACGCCTTCTGCTTGTAATGTCCTGTCCTAAGGCACGGGCTCGAACACCAGTATTGCGGCGTCTTGTTCACCGATTGCCTGAGACGCGACGTACAAGCGATTGAATTGGGGTACCAGCAGCGAAGTGCCCGAGCCGGGTCGGGTCTTGATCCTGGAGATCACGTCGTAGTGGTCGGGATCCTTCTGCTGGTAGACATAGACCCAGCCTGACGAAGCCTCCGGCGAACCATACCAACGCCCGCCCGTCACATAGATACGCTTGAGGGTGGCGTCGTAATATACCCCATCCATTGCTTCGGGCGCCGGCAGGCCCTGGATTTCCTTGCCCGACACGCTGTCGTAGACCGTCATCTCCGGCGGAGTCCTTGTGCCGACAAATAGCCGGTGCCCGATCGTGTCGAGTGCCATGTCCGCGGCACCGTCGCCCCTTGCCGGCCAGCTTTTGACGAGTTCGCGTTTGCGTGTGTCGAACTGATAGATCAGGTCCGCGCGGGAATCGCAAACAAGAAGGATTCCGTTGTCGTCCATTGCCATCTGGGCGAGATGCCCCGGGCGTTGGGTCGGCGCGATCATGTCCGCGACAAGCTGATCGTATCCCGCGCCGGGTTTCGACTGCAGGATGCCGACGCGGCCATACGTATCGAACCCTGCATTTTCGCCGCCGTAACCGAAGTAGATGAGGTTGGTCTTCGGGTCATGGAAAAGGCGGTTCGGATCGGGTTCGACCTTGAAATCATGAACCAGCCAGAAGGTTTCCCCCTGGAAGACCCTCACATGACCATCGAGGCTGGATACATACAGTTTGTTGAAGTCACCGCCGAGGAACAGCGCGTCCTGGGTATCCTTGAATCCGGCGAGACTTTTGAGCGCCTTGCCGCCCGTCAGGTCGACCACCTCCAACGTGTTGTTTCCAGTGGCGGCCACGAAGAGGCGCTTCTTTTCCAGATCAATGCCCATGTGATCGAGGCGTCCTTTGACCCCCGGCAACGGAATCGTTTGCACCAGCCTGAGCGCCGGCTTTTCCTCGGCAGATACCGGAACAGAGAAACCGGCCACCATTACAAGGCAACATGCTGCAATAAGCTTCGTCATGGATTTCCTGCCCTTGTATGTGCCCGATAGCGACACTGATCTTCCTCGGATCGTTCGACAGGCTTCGTTGGACGCCAGCCGTGAACAGTCGTTATCTTGGCGGCGTAGAATGCATCGCGCAACCTTGTGATGTTCCAGAGGAGCCAGTCTCCGAGAATCGGTCCTCTTGCCTTTGCGCCGCACACAAACTAAAAACCCTCTTACGGGGAAATGCAGTCTCCCCGTGAGACTCCGGTCCAAGCGCTGCGCAACACTCGACCTGTCGAGGGGGATTGCGCGTGGACGGAGTTCTTCACATGGTCTCGCCAGATCGACCAGTGTGGCACAATTTGACGCCTGCGACGGCAGCTGCGTCCGCCCCCCAACAAGCGTGCGATCACCCGCTGCTACGCGTGGATTCGATTTCCAAGCGATATGCGGATCAGACGATCCTCACGGACGTTACCTTCGATATCCAGGCTGGTGAGATCCTTGGCATCATCGGTCCGAACGGCGCCGGCAAGACCACCTTGCTTGAGGCTGTCGCCGGAATGCAGCCGGTAGATAACGGTCACGTTCGCTGGCACGGAAAGCCGCTGTCGCCTTCGCGCCGGCGCGAAGCCATCTTCTACCTTCCCGACGGCATGCGGCCTTATGAGGAGCAACCGGTTACGCGCGTTTTGACATTCCTTGCCGATGTCTATCGAAGATCGGTAAGTGAGGTTGAGGCTGCGATTGAATCCGTGGGCTTGACGCCGGTGCTTCACAAACGAGTGTATGCACTGTCGAAGGGTTACAGCCGAAGGCTGATATTGGCGCTGGGACTTCTTACGCCGCATGCGCTGCTTCTCATGGACGAACTTTTCGATGGCTTTGACCTCCGTCAGATTCGCGCCGTCGTCGATGTGTTGCGTCGTGAAACCATCGAAGGACGGACGTTTGTACTCGCGATACATCAATTGTCGGACGCCGAGCGAGTGTGTGATCGCTTTATCCTCCTTGCCGATGGCCGCGTTCGCGGCGTGGGGACACTGAACGACCTTCGAACTCGATCCGGGATCGCCGATGGAAGCCTGGAGGATATCTTTCTTGCGCTTACCTGATACATCACACGTTCAAGGCGCTCCACTGCGGCCGTTGTTCGTCAAGGAGTTGTGGGAAACGCTTGGCGGCAGGGCGTTGTGGATCATGCTGCTGCTGATGTGTCCTTTGATCGGCTACAGTTTCTTTCAGGCTGTTTCGCTCTACGGTGAGGCGAGCGCCGCGGGGCTGCAATCACCGGCACTTGCGAGCACTCTGTCGCCGCTGGATGGTATCCTGGTTCCGACCCTGGGGGCGTTTTACGTAGCGGTCACGCTCCTGTTCCCCTTTGTCGCGATTCGCGCGCTCGGTCAGGAAAAGGAGTCCGGCGCGCTGCTCCTTCTGGTCCAACTGCCCTATCGTTCGCCCACCTTGATTGCGGCCAAGCTCGCGGCGGTGCTCGCGGCCTGGGTGCTATCAAGCACTCCCGCGCTCTCGGCGCTAGTCGTATGGGAATTGCTGGGTGGACACCTGTCTGCACCGGAAACGCTAAATCTCGTTTATGGACACCTGCTCTACGGGCTGCTCGTCGGGGCGATCGCCTTGTTTGCAGCATCGGTATCGGAAAGTGCGGCAACTGCCGCGATCGTTACACTGGCCTTCACGATCGGTTCGTGGGTGCTGGATTTCACGGTGGCCGGTCAGCCCGGGCTGCTCGCATGGATTGCGAGCCTATCGCTGACGCAGGTGCTGCACACGTTCGAGCAAGGTCTCTTGTCGGCTGGACTTGTCGCGGGCATCTGCGTGGCGGTGTTAGGTTTCGCCGCGCTGGCGACCATTTGGCTGCCTCCGGGAGTTGATGTCCGTAACAAGGTCATCCGTTCGATCGCCTGCGTTTTTGCCGTGACGCTCGCACTCGGCCTTGTGACGCAGATCAAACTCACGTTGGATGTCACCGAGGACCGACGCAACTCATTTTCTTTGGTCGATCAGCGCCTGCTCGCAACCTTAGCGCAGCCCTTGCACGTGACGGTTCATCTGGCGCGCGAAGACCCACGCTACGCCGACCTGCAACGCAACGTGCTGGCCAAGCTGGAGCGAGCCATGCCGAACATGTCGATCCTGGCGGGCGAGCGGCAAAATCTCCCAGCCAATGGTGGCGAAGATCGCTACGGTGAGGTCGAATACGTTTATGGCGGTCGATCAGAACTCAGCCGTTCGACGAGTCCGGAAGAAATCCTTCCGATGCTATACGGCCTCGCAGGAGTCAGTAATCCCGCACCTGACCCGGAAAGCGATTATCCGGGCTATCCACTGGTTGCCGGCGGCCAGTTGGCTCTCGTCTGGTTTTTCTTCGGACTTCCACTCTGTATCGCCCTCGCCTGGTGGTGGAGTCGACGTCTACCGAAACAATCAACACGATGATGAAGGAGGGTTCAATCATGAACATGATCAAAGACGTTAAAACCATCGCGGTCTCGGCTCTCGTCCTCGCATCATTGGTGCTACCAACCACGGCACAGCAGCCGACCAAACTCGACTTTTCAAACGAGACGGTTGGAGCGGAAGCGAAGTCACTCCTGGCGGTCGTCGGCATCTGGCGGATCGAAAGCGAAGGCGGAAAGAACGTGCTGGCTGTCGATGGCCGTCAATGGAAAGAAGGGCAATCCTCCGCGGGGGTTGCCGACAAAGCGAGAGCGCTTTACGGCGAGCGCTACGCTGAATTTCTCGACCGGGTCCAGGCTTATGCCTATTACCCCTACACGGTCGTGAAAGACGTCGAGAATTTCGGCGGCGGCGAGATCACCGTGCGGTTCGAGGGATTATCAGGCCGCATCGATCAGGGCGCCGGCATATTGTTCAATCTGAAGCCGAATGGGGACTACCTGACGCTCCGCGCGAATTGTCTCGAAAACAATTTGGTTCTTTGGAAAGTCGAAAAGGGGAAACGCTCCTCGGTGTCCTGGGTTCGCAATACACCGACCGCCAGCAAGCAATGGCACGACCTCAGAGTTCGAATTTCAGGCGCGAAGGTGGAGGGCTATCTCGATGGCAAACTCTATCTGGAGCATACGCTACCCGAAGCCGTGTCGGGTCGGATTGGTTTGTGGTCAAAAGCGGACAGCTACATGCATTTTTCGGATTACACGGTGACGTCGGCCAATTGACCGGAACAAGCGAGACCGCGAGCACCAAAAGCTAGAGGGGCTGTCATGTCGTTGAAAACGATCGGCACCATCGCCATACCAGGCGCCGCGGGCAGCGCCTTCGATCACGCCGCGTTCGACGCAAAAAGCCGGCGCGTCTTCATTGCGCATACGGCGCGCGACTGCGTCGAGGTGATCGACCACGACGCTGGCCGCCACCTTGCGGCACTGCCCGGATTTCCGGGCGTGGCCGGCGCCGTCGCCGACGACGGACAAATCCTGGTAACCAACCGCGGGAGTGCCAGCATCTCGTTGCTCGACGCCAGCACGTTGAAGACGCTTGCCGTGTTCAAGACCGGCGCGCGACCGAATGGCGCTGTGATCGTAGCCCGATCGAACCTCGCGATTGCAGCCTGCATCGGCGACGATGACAATGAACGGCCAACGCTGCAGCTTTTTGGATTGAGCGATCACAAACATGTATCGATCGACTTGCCGGGACGGCCGCGCTGGTGCGTCACCGACGCCGACGCCGGGCGGGTATTTCTCTGCATCCGCGAGCCCTCGATGGTGCTGGTGGCGCGGCTACCCGACCTTGGCGCGGTGACGCATTGGAAAATCCCGTCGTCGGGCGCTCATGGCCTCGACATCGATCATTCCAGAGAACGGATTTATGTTGCCTGTGACGATTCAACCTTGGTCGAGATGAGTAGCACCTCAGGGGAAATCACCAACGTCTGGCCGATCGCAGGCCCTCCCGATGTCACGTTTTTCAATCCGGCAACCGGGTTGGTTCACGTCGCGATCGGGGAGCCTGGACTTGTCGAATCGATTGATCCGCGAAACGGCCAGAGCACGCGAACCGCGACCGGTGCGGGCGCGCATACCACGGCGCTGGTGGCGCCGCACCAGCTTTACGTAATTTCACCGGCACATGGCGGAGTCCTCGTCCTCTCGGACGCCTGATGTCCACCAACAAATGCAGTAATTAAAAGGAGACTCATCATGAAATGGATCACCCGCGAAAAGGTCAAAGTCGATCGCGTCGCATGCCCGTGGCTTATCAAGAAGTTCGTCGATAAGGCCGCCGAGTTCGTGTTTGTGCCTGGGGAGAAGGTGATGACGGAGGCTAAGCGCCTCGACGCCATTCCCTACGACGTCAAAGACGTCGAGCTTGGTCATCACGGCAAGGAATGCTCGTTCGAAGCGATCCTGAAGAAGTACAAACTCACTGGCGACCCCGCTTTGGTCTTGCTGGGGCGGATCGTCAACGGCGCCGACACCGATAACACGCTGTATCATCAACCGGAGGGACCCGGCCTCGAAGCTGTCGCCGAAGGCTTCCGGCATCTCGGGTTCAAGGACGACCACGAACACAATGCGGCGGAGTGGATCGTCTACGACGCGCTCTATGCGTATTGCCACGAGATGGTAAAGCGCGGCAAGCCGCACGGCGACTTCATGAGTTGACCTGCGGCTGTCGCTTGAGCACCAAAGGCGAGTAGGACACAGAAGAAGTCACTCGGGGCCACTGACAACCGCCCGATGAGCTCCCGCAGCAATCTCGGACACTTATTTTACGCAGCGTGACCTCTTGTCCCAAATCAGGGTCGTCCCGTGCGTGGCCGCAGCCATCCCATGATCACGTCGTGCGGCGTTCTCCCGGCGGATGATGAGTTAGTTGAAGGTGTTTCTTCGGGCGAAGTCGTTGTAGGCTCCGTAAGCATGAAAGTAATGGTGGTGGTGATGATGGCGGTGCATTGCCATCACGGGGGTCGCCAGCACAAGCAAAAGTGCAGCCGCTCCAATCAACCTGAATCTCGTCATGACCGTTCTCCTTTCACGGTTGACGTAGGAGCGTTTTTCGCCATCTCCAGTAGAATGCGTTTTCGGAAATATCAAACCGGCGTTATCGGCGAGTGAGTGGAATGCCGCGCGCCACCGCGGTGTGGCTTGGGCTACATGGAGATGGCTATGACGCCCGCATCGCGCTCAGCGCAGGGCGCATACTCCTTCACAAAATGCCGAATGCAATACCTCACAGGATAAAGCGGCTAGCTGCATACTTTCGACTAATGCCAAGAATCGTGTGTTGCGAGTGCTTGATTTGAACCTGTCGTAACCCCGAATTCAAATCGTGGCAGCTAGATCTTCTCTCTATTCCACTATGCCGACGGCATGGGTGTCCCAGTGGGCCGCCGATAGGAAAAGAGGGCCCTTTCCAACGCACGGCGTTGTTCATGATCTCGAGGCACGCGCACCGGGACTCTGGCCCACCGAGAAGGTTCGTTGATTTCGTCGAATAAGGCGAAAATCATTCAAGGAAAGGCGGACTAATCCCGCCGATGCCAGCCGATTATTCTCAGTAGCGTCTCAGCAGATGATGCAAGAGATGGCTTGGAACGATTACTCAGCCCACAAATGGAAAGGACAAGAGTCATGGCAAACTTTAAATTGATTGGAGCCGCCGCCCTTTCACTGTTGGTCGCAACGCCAGCGGTGGCAAGGCCACAACGTGACCACCATCACTACGGCTACTCGCACCGAATGTCGCCGGTCCAACATGCGCGAAGTTTCGGCTACCGATCGCCTTACGAAGCGTACGGCTTTGACAGGGGCAGCGACTTCGATCGCGGAAATTTTTCCGATGACTTCGAACGCAGAAACACGTTCAACTGATTCTCACGCGGATGAAAGACGTGAGGTTTGCGTTACGAAAAAGGGCGGCCCTGCGGCCGCCCTTTTTGTGTTCGCAAGACAGACGCCTGCGCATGTATCGCCGGAAATAATGAGGGAAGGGCGCCCTTAAGAACTGGTGACCGCTGGTTTGATGTCCAGATGTCTCTCAAGAAGAGATGGATGCGACCGCGTGGGCGAGCGCGCGTCAGCGCGGTGCTGGAGCAATCCGCCCTCATCCGATGCCGTTTGAAGCTCGGCCAGGACTTGTCGAAACTGCTCCCAGATAAAATCCATCACAAGACGTGTTCTTGGCGCGAGATGCCGTCGCGATGAATAAACCAGGTTGACTGGAACGCCGGCAGCGGGAAAGTCGCGCAATACGCGAACCAGGGCGCCGCTACGGAGGTCATCGAAGACTTCGAGCAAGCCGAGATGGGCGATGCCATATCCGGTCCGTGCGGCCAGGTGTGCCGCACGCCCGTCGTTGGCGAGAAATCCACCGGACACCCGGAATCCCTCCGGGCCGTCCCGCGTGACAAAAGTCCATACGTCCGAATCCGGTCCGGTGTCATGAACAATACAGATATGGTTTGCGAGTTCGGCAGGACTGGATGGTTCGCCGTGCGACTTGATGTAGGTTGGCGATGCCACGGCAACGCGCGTCGCCATCCCGCTTCGCCGCACCACCAGTGAGGCATCGGTGATTTCACCGACGCGCATGGCAAAGTCGAGCCGCTCGTCGATCAGATCATTGAGCCGATCACCGACCACGAGCTCGACTTTCAACCGCGGGTGATCAATGAGTAAGGACGGCAGACGGAGCGAAAGGAAGCGGCTCGCCGCGACTGTGACACCCACGCGCACCAGGCCGACTGGCAAGGCGCTCTGCAGTCCGAGGGCGGCTTCGATTCCCTCGACCCCGTCCAGCACGGGTCGGGCCAGGCCGAGCAGCATCTGCCCATCGTCGGTCAGACTGAGCTTGCGTGTCGTGCGGTGAAAGAGTCGGACCCCAAAATGGCCTTCCAACTGCGAGACCTGACGCGCGACCCAGGCTTGGCTGAGCTCGCGCTCACGGGCGACGGCCGAGAAAGAGCCCGTCTCCACCACCCGCACCAGGATTCCGAGGGCACCGAGAAGGTCCATCGATTTCCTCTTGGAACGCAAAGATCATTCAACGAGATTCGAACTAATCCTTCCGGTGCAAGAGGACTAGATCGGTAGCAGCATGGCAGACCGGCGATGCGCGTAAACCAGCTCCCTGCCGGTCAGCTACCGCCGTAACCTGCCCGCGCGGGTCCACGCCGCGATCGAATTCTTGAACGAAATCAGTCAGGCCGATTCCGCGGAGATGACGGCGCGTGCGGGCCGCATCACATACCGAAAATGTACGGTCAAGGCTGATTAAGGCTCTACTCGACAAGCGCCTCACCGCGCCTGCTCATACCAATCGTAACAAGCATTATGAGCGCGACGGGAGTTTCGGCGTTCTCGCATCTTACCTAGCTTGTCCGGATCTGCTCAGCGCGTCGCGCAAACAAAAATGGAGATGACAATGCGAAAGAAAATTCTCACCATGCTCGTTGTTCCGCTAATTGCGGCATTGACCGCGCAAGCGGCGGCTGCCTCCGAACACCGCCACGCGCGAGCGAAGGACCGCGCGGCGGCTTGGGAGCAATTGCGAAACAGCAATGCTTATGCCGCACCCCGTGATATTGCAGTGCCGTCATATTGGTCGAACGAGGCCAATGGCGCGATGGCGTCGGGGATCGCTGGTCACTGATCTGCGATGTATCAAAGAAAGGCCCCGGCATTGCCGGGGCTCTTCTCCAGCCAAAAGTCCGTTACCCGCCAAGGCGTCCCCGGGTTCAGTTCACGCCTTCTTCCGTTCGCGCCGCGACGTCACGCATCAACCGGTTCATGAAGCAGCGTCGCCGTTCCCCGACAGCGCTCCGGCGTCATGAGCGCACGATTGAAAGTCAGACACGGCAGATAAAGAACTCACCACCCCCGATCGATAAGGATACCCCTCCATGAGCGTACGTATCGACTACACAAAAATTGCGCCTGCAGGCGTGAAGGCCCTCGGTGGCGTGTATGGCTACATCCAGCAGTCTGGCCTCTCTGACGTGCTTGTCGAGCTTGTTTATCTTCGCATATCCCAGATCAACGGCTGCGCCTATTGCCTGGATCAGCATACCCGCGTCCTTCAGAAGAAGGGTGTGAAAGTCGAGAAGCTGGCTCTGGTGCAAGCCTGGCGTGAGGCGGAAGTTCTATTTGATGAACGCGAGCGGGCCGCGCTCGCATGGGCTGAGACCGTTACACGCGTGGCGGAGACCGCAATACCGGACGTGGATTATCAATCCGCACGTACCGTATTTGGCGAGAAGGAACTGGTCGATCTGACGATCGCTATCGGTCTTATGAATACGTACAACCGAATGGCCATCGGCTTTCGCAAACAACCTCAGGCCGTGCTGGAGCATTCGGCAGAACGCTGAGCGGGCCTGCTTGCCACCGGGCGCTTGGCCGCCACTACCGGAAGTCGATGGTCTTCATTCAATCACCTCGTTGGCGCGGGCAAGTAGATCGATCGGCTTCCTTGCGGGCGGAGGCTGGCTCTCAAAATTGTATTCGCGCGACAACCGAAAGCCTTTGACGAGCCCGAAGATCGCCGGGATCACGATCAGGGTGAGCAGGGTCGACGAAATCATGCCCCCGATCATCGGCACCGCGATGCGCTGCATGATCTCGGAGCCGGTCCCGGTGCTCCACATGATCGGCAGCAGCCCCGCCATGATGGCGACCACCGTCATCATCTTCGGCCGGACACGTTCGACGGCGCCCTCCATGATCGCGTCGTAGAGGTCGCTGCGCGTCAGGGGCCGGCCCTCGATGTCGCGTTCCGCCTTGATCTTCGCCAGCGCCTGGTTGAGGTAGATCAACATCACGACGCCGGTCTCGGCGGCGACGCCGGCCAGCGCGATGAAGCCGACGACGACGGCGACGGACAGGTTGAAGCCGAGCCACCACATCAGCCAGAGCCCGCCGACGAGTGCGAACGGCAACGACAGCATCACGATCATCGTCTCCGCGATCGATCTGAAATTGAGGTACAGCAGGAGGAAGATGATCAGCAGCGTCATCGGCACGACGATCTTCAACCGCGCGGAAGCCCGTTCCAGATATTCGTATTGGCCGCTCCACATTACGTAGTAGCCGGGCGGGAACTGGATGCTGGCCTCGACGGCGTGTTGTGCCTCGGTGACGTAGCCGCCGAGATCGCGGTCGCGGATATCGACATAGATGTAGGCTGCCAACTGTCCGTTTTCGGTTCGGATCGACGTCGGTCCGCGCGCCGGCGCGACCTTGGCGACCTCGCCGAGCGGGACGGCGCCGCCGCCTGCCATCGGCACCAACACGTCGTTGGCGATGGCCTGCGGATTGTCGCGCAGATCCCGCGGATACCGCATGTTGACCGTGAAGCGTTGCCGGCCTTCCACCGTCGTCGTCACCGTTTGGCCACCCAGTGCCGTCGCGATGACGTCCTGTACGTCCTGGACCATGATGCCGTAACGCGCCAGCGCCGCGCGGTCCGGCGTCACGTCGAGATAGTAGCCGCCGATCCCGCGTTCGGCGTAGGCGGAGGAGGTCCCCGGCACGGTCTTCAGGACCTGTTCGATCCGCTTGGCGAGCTTGTCCATTTCGACCAGGTCGGTTCCGACCACCTTGACGCCCACCGGCGTCCGGATGCCGGTCGACAGCATGTCGATGCGGGCCTTAATCGGCATGGTCCAGGCGTTGGAGACGCCAGGGAACTGGAGCGCCTTGTCCATTTGCGCGATCAGCCCATCGATCGTGACGCCGGGACGCCACTCCTCCTTCGGCTTGAGATTGATCACGGTCTCGAACATTTCGGGCGGGGCCGGATCGGTCGCGGTCTCGGCCCGGCCCGCCTTGCCGTAGACCGATGCCACCTCCGGAAACGACCTGATGATCTTGTCCTGGGTCTGCATCAGTTCGCCGGCCTTGGTGACGGAGATGCCGGGCAGCGTCGTCGGCATGTAGAGCAGCGTGCCCTCGTTCAGGCTTGGCATGAACTCGGTGCCAAGCTGGCGCGCCGGCCAGACGCTGACCGCGAGAGCGGCGAGCGCGAGCACGATCACCAGCGTCTTGGCACGCATCACACCCCTGATGACAGGGCGGTAGATCCAGATCAGGACGCGGTTGATGGGATTTTTGTGTTCCGGAACGATCCGGCCGCGGACGAAGATCACCATCAGCGCCGGCACCAGCGTGACCGACAGCAGCGCCGCGGCCGCCATGGAGAATGTCTTCGTGAACGCCAGCGGGCCGAACAGTCTACCTTCCTGCGATTCCAGTGTGAGGATCGGCATGAACGATACGGTGATGATCAGCAGGCTGAAGAACAGCGCTGGTCCCACCTCTGAGGCGGCATCGATCAGGATGTCGATCCGGGACTTGCCCGGCTCGGCCCGTTCGAGATGCTTGTGGGCATTCTCGATCATCACGATTGCCGCATCGATCATGGCGCCGATCGCAATCGCGATGCCGCCGAGACTCATGATGTTGGAGCCGAGCCCGAGCAGCTTCATGGCGCCGAACGCCATCAGGATGCCGACCGGCAGCATCAGGATTGCCACCAGGGCGCTGCGGAAGTGCAGCAGGAACACGATGCAGACCAGCGCGACCACGATGCTCTCCTCGACCAGCGTATGCTTGAGCGTGTCGATGGCGGCATAGATCAGGTTGGAGCGGTCGTAGACCGGAACGATCTCGACCGATTTCGGAAGACTCGTCGCGATCTCCCGGAATCGTTTCTTGACGTTGTTGATGACGTCAAGCGCGTTCATTCCGAAGCGCTGCAGCACGATGCCGCTCGCGACTTCTCCCTCCCCATCGAGTTCTGTGATGCCGCGCCGCTCATCCGGACCAAGCTCGACGCGGGCCACATCTCGCAGCAGAACCGGCGTTCCGCCGTCGTTCTTGAGCACGATGTTGCCGAGGTCGTTGATGGACTTGATATAACCCCTCCCGCGGATGACGTACTCGAACTCGGATAGCTCGACCGTGCGGCCGCCGACGTCGGCGTTGCTGGCGCGGATGGCGTCGCGCATCTTCTGCATGGTGATTCCGAGATCGCGCATGCGCTGTGCATCCAGGATTACATTGTATTGCTTCACGAACCCGCCGACGCCGGCGACCTCCGCGACACCCTCGGCTTTGGCCAGTGCAAACTTGAGATTCCAGTCCTGAATGGTGCGCGTGTCGGCGAGGTTCAACTCCCTGGACATCACCGCATACTGGTAGACCCATCCGACCCCGGTCGCGTCCGGGCCGATGGTCGGCGTGACGCCCGCCGGCAGCCGGGACGTCGCGGCATTGAGGAATTCGAGGACGCGCGAGCGTGCCCAATAGACGTCGGTGCCGTCCTCGAAGATCACATAGACGAACGAAACACCGAAAAACGAGAAGCCTCGCACCACCTTCGATTTCGGGACCGTCAGCATTGCCGTGGTCAGGGAATAAGTGACCTGATCCTCGATTACCTGCGGTGCCTGACCGGGATACTCCGTGTAGATGATGACCTGGGTATCGGAGAGGTCCGGGATGGCGTCGAGCGGCAGATGGACGAGCGCGTAGATTCCGGCCGCAGCCGCGAAGCCGGTCCCGAACAGCACCAGCGGCAGATTGCGAGCGGACCAGGCGATGACGCGGGCGATCATTGGCGCGCTCCGGTGCCGCCGACTGACTCCGCGGGCGGCGTGCTGTTGGACTCGGCAAATCCCTTGAGCGCCGCTTTCAGATTGCTCTCGGCATCGATCAGGAAGTTGGCCGAGGTCACGACCGCATCGCCTTCGGAAAGGCCATTCGTGATCTCGACCAGGCCACCGCCGCGCCGGCCAAGCTTGACTTCGCGTGGCTCGAAGCGGCCTTCGCCCTTGTCGACGAGGACCGACTGGCGGACGCCGCTGTCGAGGACGGCGCTTTCGGGCACCGCCAGTACCGGACCGGATAAGCCGATTTCGATCTCGGCATCGACGTACATCTCGGGCCGCAGCAATTCGTCGGGATTGGGCACCTCGATGCGGATGCGCGCCGTGCGCGTCGCCGCATTGAGATGCGGATAGATCAGGGAAACCGTCCCGCTAAAGCTCTGGCCGGCCAGCGCACGCGGCCTGACAGTCACCTTCGTTCCGACGGCTACCTGCGCGAGATCGCGTTCGGCAACGTCGAGAAGAACCCAGACGAGGCGGTGATCTGCAATCCTGAATAGGACATCACCAGGTCCCGCCCGCATTCCGTTCACCGCCCGGCGCTCGAGGATTTCGCCGTCCTGTGGCGCAAGCCAGGGGACGGAGAGCGAGATTTCGCGCGTGCGTTCGAGTTCCCTGACGGTCGGCTCCGGCGTCGCGAGATTTTCCAGCCTCCGGCGCGCGCCCTTCAACTCCTTTCCGCTAGCCCCGGCGCCGAGTGCGGAGAGGTATTCGGCGGCGGCACTGGAAATCGCAGGACTGTAAACATTCATCAGCGGCTGGCCCTTGTGGACGTGATCGCCAGTCGTGACGTCGGCCACGCTTTCGACAAATCCCTCGAACCGCAGCGCGACAACGGAGACGCGCCGTTCGTCCTCCTGGACGGTCCCCGGGGCGCGGATCACCGATCTGACGGGCTGCCGCATGACCGGCTCGGACTTGGCGCCCGTGCGCTGGATCTTGCCGGGGGAGAGCTTCACAGATCGATCGTCGAGGTCTTCTCCTTCGTAGACGGGAATGTAGTCCATCCCCATTGAATCCTTCTTCGGCACCGGCGAGGTATCCGCAAGCCCCATGGGGTTGCGGTAATATCTGATCCTTCGCTCGCTCTTTGCCTCCGCACTCGTGGCGTCGGCCGGCGGCTTCTCCGGTTCGTCGAAGCGAACGTCGGCGCCCGCCGGCACGCTGCGCCAATCCCGCCCGTCCGGTGTCTTCTTCGGCGTCGGGGAGTAGAACGGCTTCCCGTCCGGATCCTGGTAGTAGATCGTCGCACCGGCGTCGGCGGCGAGGGCAAATGACAGGGCAGGGCGGGCCATCGGATTGGCGCGCGGGATCCCGTCGGCGAACAAGGCGGCGCCGGCCGTTGCGCAGATCGCAACGGCCGTGCCCGTGATGACGGCGCGGTTCATTTTTGCGCCGTGACGACGAGCTTGTTTTCGACGGTGCCCGTCTCGTCCTGCACCTTGGCGCCGAGCGAGAGTTGCCAGCGGCCGGCCATGCCGAAGGTGGCCTTGAACCGGTATGTGCCGGGCTCCGTCCCCGGCATGGGCGTCACCCTGGTGACCATCTCCTGCATGCCGTCGGGCGACATGTCGAGGCGGGAGGCGAAGATGACCGCGTCCGAAACCGGCTTGCCGGTCTTCTTGTTCACCAGCCGGACGGTGACGACCTTGTCTGCGCCGGCCTGGACGGTCGGTTCGACGAGCTGGAATTCATAGTCCTTGATGTCGGCGCGAGCGATAGTGGCCGATGCGGCCATGGCAATGCCGATGAACGCGGCCTGCAAGGCGCGCGAGTAACGAGAGGTCATCATGTTAGATCCTCAATTGTCTGTGGTCCGCCGCAGGGCGGCATGCATTGGTCCGCGCGGCTCCAGGCCACGCAGCAGCAACCCGGCGCTTCAGCGCCGATCAGACCAGAGTTCGAGGAGGATGCTCGGGAGGGGGATGGCCCAGGCCGTCGAGCCAGAAATCGTTTTGCAGCGGCGCGACTTGGCTGGACGCCGCAAAAGAAGGACAAAATACGACTGCCGACAAGCCGGTGAAGCATTTGGCGCTGCACGCCGCCATGAACACGCACTTGTCGCAATCGATCGGCGCCGGAGCCTTTGGCGGACAGCACGGCATGTCGTTTGCCATCTCGTCCGCCGTTGCGGCCATCGACATATCGTCCGCCGTCGCCACATCCGACGTCGTGCCAGCCATGACAGGTCGGGACAACGGAGCCAAGACCAAGCCCGCGATCATGAAGATCGCGAGCAGCCGGCGCATGGTGATTTGCCAGTCCATGCCTCAAAATCCCACAGATATGGCAAAATTGAAAGCCTTTCAGGCTAACGATGTTGTGCTCAATCCGCGCCCCAAATATCGTCGCGTGTGCGCGCAAACGCCGATTTTCCGACGCGCTTCAATCCGATTTGGACTGTTCAGACGCACGCGCGCCCATGACGGCCGTCCTGCGCCAAAATACGACATTTGCCGGCCGCAGTGAGGGCCGATGTGCTATCATTGGGCCGCGACGAAGGAATTTTGTCACACCACGGCGCTCAATTCGATGGGTGTTCTGATGATCACTATTCCGGAATTGGTGGCGCAGGCTTTGGGATCGTTCCTGACTTCGGACACCAGGAGCCGGTTTGGCGCTTCGCACGCCCGCTTGGCGGAAGTTGTTCCCTTCGCAGCCAGACTGACCCTTGATTTCATCGGCAACAGCGACGCGCTCTATCACAACATTGAGCACTCGATGCTTGTTACCCTCGCCGGGCATGACATCCTGATGGGACGGCAGATGTTGCGGGCAACGACCGCGGAGGACTATGCGAATTTCATACTGGCGTGCCTTGCCCATGACATCGGATATGTTCGCGGAATCCTGCAGGGCGATGACAACGAGTCCTATGTCGCAGATCTGAGTGGTCACACGATTCGTCTGCCGCGAGGGTCGTCCGACGCCGCGCTCGCACCCTATCATGTGGACCGGTCAAAGTTGTTCGTCTCCGAGCGCCTCGACGGGACCGAAGAGGTGGACGCCGGCCGGATTGCGCGAGCAATCGAATATACGCGCTTTCCATATACAACATCATCGAACGACGACGATGATCTGATCGAAGAGGAGGGCTTGTTGCTGCGAGCGGCCGATCTTATCGGTCAACTCGGTGATCCCAACTACCTGAAAAAGGCAAATGCGCTGTTCTACGAATTTGAAGAAATCGGTTTGAACAAAAAGCTCGGTTACGACACGCCCGCGGACGTCGTCTACAAGTATCCGCAGTTCTATTGGAATAACGTCGCTCCGCAAATTCAAATGGCGATACGCTACCTCAATGTCACCTCGAGCGGACGCCAGTGGATCGCAAACCTCTATGCCAATGTTTTCCGCGCAGAGCGTGAGCTGAACCTGTCGGGTCCGCAACTCTGATCATGCTGCACCTCAGAGTTGGTTTCCGGTTTTGTCTACCCGCGACTCGAGGGTCGCGACGTCAACTTCAGAACCAAATATGTCCGTGATGAATGCTTTTTCGTTTCCTGACCCAGCGAGTCTCCGGAGCATTTCCAGCGCCTCCTTTTCATTGGCGACGATAGCCGTTACCGACCCCACTCTAACCTGATAGGGCATTCCAAACTCCTCGAAGGTTTCTCGCGCTGGTCAGTTCGAAAAACAGTGCTGACCGGGTCCCCCCAAAAAACACCATCTCTGGGCGGGCAAGATAGAAACCATGGCGAGACGACGCACCCATCGGAAAATACGGACCCCCTCAAAAGCGCTCCAACAAGAAGGGGCGGCCGCACGAAATGGCCGCCCAACCGAGGCGGCCTTACGTTACCTCGCGGGCGGCGGCTCAATGTCCGGCGCGAGTGGTGTCAGATCGGGCGACGCGCCCGGTCCGTCAACTTTTGATTTAAGATCGGCCGCTTTATCCATCAGAGCGGCGGATATCTTAGGGTCTTTGGTTGCCTTGGCGATGCCAAACAGGATCGCCGCTTGACGCACGAAGTACTGTTTTCCGATCACGGCCTTTCCCTTGGTGTCCCAGCGCCGCATATTCCATGCAGAACTCGGGCAATCGTTCCCGGCTGAATGTTCAAAAGTGAACTTAGTGGCCTCAGGGCAACAGTCGCAGGCCACGAAATTCAAGGAAAGCTACCGGGCTACCAGGAATCGAAGCAGGCCTGAGGGAATTGAGGGAACCGCCAGGGGCGTCCGGACTTTGCCGCGGCACATGCCCGATATCTTTCGCGTACTCCTCACTGTCGTGTTTGTTGCCGCGCCAACGTCTCCCTCACTCGCGGATGCTTCCTCTTTGCCATACAGCGAGGGTGGCTACGTGCCGGATTTTGTTAAGATCGTCCGGCAGTACAGCGCGAGCGGCGAGCCGTTTCGCATCGAGGGCACATGCAAGTCGGCGCGTACGCTATTTCTCGGTATCCGTGGCGTCTGCGTCGAGCGTGACGCAAAACTTATGTTTCACGCCGGTCACGACATCGCGGAAAATAGGACCGGTCCCGACACGCGCGCAAGCCGCGCGGCCCTTTATCGTTACAACGAGCGCTTGCGGCGCTATCTGCTTGAGGGGCACGTCATGGACACTGACGCGTTTCACACTTTGCCAGGCAGTGAGCTAATCGATCGCTTTGGTTATCGCGAATGCACGGCGAGCTAGTCCTGGACGGTGCGCGTCGCAGTCAGTCAACGGGCGAGCCAAACGGTGCGACCGTCCGCCTTCCGTCCGAAACAATGCCCGAACTGTGAACCAGTTCATATTTGGCCGGCATGGCAGCCGCTATTGTCGTCGCGCTGGGGATTTCAGGGGCCCAGTAATAGGCGCCGCCGGGACACGATTTTTCGAGCCCGACGGCGTAATTTTTACGGCCATTGCCGTGCTGCGCTTCCGGGTTTAGCCTACGGCAGACGTTACGCCGGTGCGGTAGGTGCGGTAAGAGCAGCAGCTGCATGACGATCGTACGGCTGGAGAACAAGACTTCAGGTTCCTCAGACGGCACCAGGTTACACGCGCAAGCCAAAAACTTTTGCAACAATCATACCTGAGCAACAATCATACCTGAGGGTGATTTCCATAAATTTACCAAGCGGGAGTGGCAGTCATGAACGAAAGGATTACTCGTTTGCGTGCCCACCAACGCAACATTGACCGTTACGAGGGCCTCCTCAAATCCAGTTTGAGCGAGATTGAATTGCGGTTCGTCGAACAACGTCTGTCTGAAGAGCGACTTGCTTTGGCAATGCTGCAATTCATGAGTCCAGGCAATTCATCGAATACAGATGATCTTCCCGATACGCGCCGATAGCGCGAGCCCGAAGCTCACTCATAGCGGACTCACCAGCTGCCCCGCGATGTAGTTTTGTGCCCAAATCGCATGCGCCATCCTGGCCTTCGCGAAAGAACAGGGTTGCTCAAGACTGCGCCGATCCGGGTTGTTTAAACACAGCGGCATAGTGCTTCACGAAGTCATGCATGTTGATCGGTGCTTCGCCGGTAAGCTCGCGCATGGTGTCCGTCATGCGGTCGTAACGCCCCTGCCTGTTCAACTCGGTCATGGCCGAGAGGTGGCTGACGAGATGCTCGGGAAACCCCGCCTTCCGAAGGCCTTCGCTCCACGCCGGGAGTGGGACGTCGCGATACCGGATGGGCCTGCCGAGCGCCTCGGAGAAAGCGCGCGCATAGTGGTCCAGATCGGCGGATTCCGGCCCCGTCAGATCGTAGATTTGTCCGATATGCGGTGCGGGGTCGTCGAGGATCGCCGCTACCGCACGCGCCACATCGACCGCCGAGATCGGCGAGGTCTTGCCGCCGCCCATAGGCAGCGCCAACTCGTCGGAGGTCCGCACGCCGGCGGCGGCGAGTAGAAGAAAAAAGCCTTCGAGGAACACTGTCGGCCGCACCGTGACGACAGGCAGTCCCGACCAGGACAGAGCCTGCTCCGCCAGCCAATGCAGCTTGTGCTGCGGGCTGTTGGTGGTCTCGCTGATGCTCATCTGCGTGACCGTCATTTGCGACATGTTCACGAAAGCCTCGACGCCGTGGTGGCGCGCGACCGCGGCAGTGTTGATCGTAGCTTCAAGGTATGCCGCCGAGATGGACATTCCGAAATAGATGCGCCCGCAACCTTGGATGGCACGGTGCATCGAGGCGAGGTCCGTCAGGTCGCCCTGTACGACCTCTGCGCCGAGCCGCCGCAGCGCCTCGGAGCGCTTGTCCTCACGCCGAACCAAGGCGCGCACCTTATGCCCCCTTGCGAGCAGGAATTCGGTGAGGTTGCGGCCGATACCTCCCACCGCGCCGGCTGCTCCGGTCACGAGGATCGGTTTGTCGTGTTTAAGTTTCGTCATATCGCTGACCCCGAGTTATGTTCAAAAGACAAACTGGCGGCCCCGGCCTGGGCCGGTTTTTTGCGCGGCGACCCGGTATTCGGCACTGGCAATCCGGCCTGCCGCATAACGAAACGCTGGATCGGCGGGATGACGACTATCAATAGCGGCACGACAACGAGGTAGCTCGTTGCCGCGGCCTTCAGCCAACGCGCGGCGAAATCGGCGTGGAAGCCATAATTCAATGAGAGACCGACGAACGACATGCTGGTCGAGGTGATCAGGCCGGTGATCAAGGAGATTGTGGGTCCGATCAGTTTCGGGGGAAGGGCCATTTGCTTGCTCCTGGAAACGGGGGTATTATTTATACGACGTATAACTTATACATCGTAAAAGCAAGAGGGTCTATGCCGCGAACCGCCGATCCGGAGCTCCCTCACAGGATATTGAAGGCTGCCGACGCGCTGTGGCAGTCGGGCGGCGAGGAGGCTGTGACGATCCGCGGCGTGGCGGCGGAAGCAGCCACCACGACGCCGACGGTCTATAGCTATTTCGCCGATCGGAAGGCGCTGCTCACGGCGTTGCGCGCGCTCGCCTTTCAGCGTTTCTCGGCTTACCTGCAAAAGTCACGCGATTTCCAGGACGCCTGCGCACGACATCTCGAGTTCGGCACAAACCATCCCCGCGATTATGAATTGCTCTACGGGCGCGGCTGGATGGAGCGTGTCACAGCTGACGCGCAGGGTGGCGAAATCAAACGATACACCACCCATCTCGTGCGCGCCGGTGTCGATGAAAGCAGGGCTGCGGACATCGCGTATCCGGTCATGATGATGCTGCATGGCGTGATAATGCATCGGTTGTTGAACAAAAAGCAGAGTCCACTCGGCCGAGCGATCGCCGCAGCCTGTCTCGAGGCCTGCATGACGCTGCTCGAAAGCGCGCGGCGCGGGAAGTAGCGCTGCGGCTGACGCGCCTGCCCACACATTGGAGTCGGCCGTCGTGAGGATGACGCGGTGGGATTGAACCAGTCCTGGTGTGGGCGCGCCCATCGGATGGCCATCGCGTCAATTTTCGCTGATCAGGAGTTCCAGCATCGCATTGCAGGCGGCTTCGGCCTCGTCGAACGTTTTAAATGGCGAGCCGGTGATCTTGATTGCGCCGCGACCTCGATAAGCCAGACGCCATGACGCCACATAGCCAGGTCTCCCATGAAAGCCGGGACCGGCAGTACTTTCGAAACTGATCACGAAAGAATAGCCGTCGCTGGTTGCGCTCCATATTTCCATCTTCTCGACGACATGGTGGAATTGCAGGGGCATTGCCAGTCGTTCACCTGCGGCGGGCGGCTGCCGCCCGCGGGGGAGGCTGTGGAGCGGCTTCCGGGTGGCGGCATGGTCTGAAGAAGCCGTGCCGCACCGATGGCAATCCAATCCTGCATATTTCGCCACAGGGCTTGATCTGGATCAAGCCGTCAGCGCTTGATGGCGATGCGGATTATGCGGACCAGTGACGGCAGCGCTCGGTGCGCCTGCGGCAAAGGTGTTGGCGCGCCAAAAGAATGAGTTCCGATTGTGAGACAGGTCACATTTGTTCGGCGTAGCGCGGACTATCCTTTTTGGCGTTGGGGATTTCAGCGACCCAGTTACAGGCGCCGGCGGGACACTATTTTTCGAGCCCGTCGGCGTAGTTTTTTTACCATTTTGCCGCGCGGGACTGGCGGATTTTGCCGTCACTGAGGTTAAGGCAACGCAATGAAAGCAACCGCGTGACGATCAGAATTTTGGAACAACACACTAACCCTGGGGGTGATTTCCTGAACTTACCAAGCGGGAGTGGCAGTCATGAACGAAAGGATTACTCGTTTGCGTGCCTACCAACGCAACATTGACCGTTTCGAGGGCTTCCTCAAATCCACTCTGAGTGAGATTGAATTGCGGTTCGTCGAACAACGTCTGTCTGAAGAGCGACTTGCTTTGGCAATGCTGCAATTCATGAGCCCAGCCAATTCATTGAATAAAGATGATCTTCCCGATGCGAGATCGGAACGGAACCGTCCGCCTGGACAAAGATGAGCGCGAACGAACGCAGTGATCAAGAGTGCGGCGAGCATCGCCAGCCAGGCGAGGACGCAGCGAGCACAAGCACGTTTGAAAACAAATCCAATCCAGTTCAAAGCCACATTGGAGGCCATCCGGCCGCCAACGATAACAGCAAGGCTTGGCCGCTTATTCCGTTCCCGGAGGACCGGCACACCTCCTAGCCCAGCCGGCTGTCCGTTCGAAATCAGTGCTTCTCTCGAGACGCATTTTATCATCGAGCCATCATTGAATGTCCTCTGTGGATGGCCCCCGCGTTGCAAGGGTAAATTTGATGCAGTGGCGTTGGTCGGGTGCAGTCTTCTGTCCGGCCTATTGATGCAGTCAGTTGAGACTGCTGGCCCTGATGGAGTCC
>Ga0210389_10000728_pt1 | contig 28432 bp, 24 predicted proteins | sample IncBWH28OmetaG_FD_160127 | JGI IMG/M metagenome (GOLD analysis project Ga0210389, IMG submission 160127) | Forest soil microbial communities from Barre Woods Harvard Forest LTER site, Petersham, Massachusetts, United States - Inc-BW-H-28-O ... | reverse complement strand
GTATTATTACGCGGTGAATAAGGATGGGGAGTTTGGAAGTGCGTCGCTTTGGAAGAATGGGTATGAGGCGGGGAAAGTGGCGAAGTTTGCGGTGTGCGATGGGGCGGGGAGCCGGTTGGAGACGTGTAAGGCGTATTTTGATGAGGTGGGGGGAGATCAGTAGGAAGCGGCCAAGAAATGGTGAAGAAGGGCAGCATGCGGAGAGAGGGGCGAAAGAAGATGTGCCGCCCCTCCGGGGCTGGCGTGGTCTCGCGTTGAGTTCCCAGCGCTTACGCGCTGGGCTAATCCTCTGTCGCGCCTCCGGCGCTGGGTCCGGTGCGCGGTTAGCGGGTTCTCCAAGGTTGATTTTGTTGTGGAGGATCAGCCGCAAAAGCGGAGGCTTCGCCTCCGCACTCAAAAGGGGAGCGGCTCGGGGACTCGCCGCGGGCACGATTTATCGTGCCCCTACATTGGAGAATATGGATCGGGCTAATGTATTGATCGTGGGTGGCGGGGTGGTGGGTTGCGCGGTGGCGGAGGCGCTTTCGCGGCGGTGGGCTGATATTTTTTTGGTGGAGAAAAATCCGAAGTTTGGGATGGCTACGAGTTCGCGGAACAGCGGCGTGATTCATTCGGGGATTTATTATCCGAAGGATTCGTGGAAGGCGAAACTTTGCGTGGCGGGGAACCGGCTGACGAAGGAGTTTTGTGTGCGGCATAAGGTGCCGCACCGGACTACCGGAAAACTGGTGGTGGCTAAGGATGCTGGGGAGGAAGCGGAGTTGTTGGCACTGAAGAAGAAGGGCGAAGAGAACGGCGTGGAAGGATTGCGGTTGATTGATGCAGTGGAGATTCGCCGGCAGGAGCCTCATGTGAAGGGGCATGCGGCGCTGGAGGTGCCGTCGACGGGAATTTGTTCGGCGGAGGAATTGGTGCATGCGTATGCGCGGGTGGCGGAGGGGCAGGGCGCGCATCTGGTGAAGCGTGCGACGGTGGTGAGAATGGAACCGCAGAAGGATTCAGTGCGCGTGACGCTGCGGATTGGGGATGAGGAGGCGTCGGAGGAGGAGACGATTGAGGCGCGGTGCGTGGTGAATTCGGCGGGGTTGTATGCAGATGAAGTGGCGGGAATGCTGGGGCCGCGACCGTGGAGGATTTATCCTGTGCGCGGGGAGTATTGTGAGATTCGCGGGGCGAAGGCGGATTTGATACGAAATTTGGTTTACCCCTTGCCGCATCATGACCAGTTGACGCTGGGCGTGCATTTTACGAAGACGCTTTGGGGGACGACACTGGTGGGGCCGACGGCGACGTATGTGGATGGGAAAGAGAATTACGAGCGGGGGCGGATGGAGATTGCCGAATTTGCGGAGGATGCGAAGACGATGTTGCCGGAGATTTCGGCGGAGGATTTACAACTGGGATATTCGGGGTTGCGACCGAAGTTGAAAGCGCCGGGAGAAAAGGGCGTGGCGGATTTTGTGATTGAGGCGGATCGCGAGGTGCCGCAGGTGATTCAGTTGGTGGGGATTGAGTCGCCGGGGTTGACGGCGGCAGGGGCGATTGGGGAGGGGGTGGGGGAGTTGGTGGGGGAAGTGTTGGGGTAGTTTCTTCGTGGTGACCCGTGTTCCGTGACCCGAAGAGCCTAAGTGCTGCGGTATCATGCATCCATGCGACTAAAGAACTTTGAAATTTCGGGCTCGATTGAACTTCAAAGTGGTGAATTGTTTTGGGACCTTCATAACTTTGCCGACTTCGAGGGGCTGGAACTCCTACCAGCGTACGACGCTGTGGTGATGAAATGGACTGTGCCGAAACGAACAAATCCATGGGGTTCCCCCGAAAATAAGTCTTCGGGGATGAAACTGTATTTCGATGATTTGCAGTTTTTACAGATCAGCCCCCGCGATTCGGAAATGCCATTCACCGAGGATGCTTGTGTTTCTCGAATTCTGATGGTGGATCCACACGTTCAACACGCTGAGCCCTACATGCGAACTCGAGCCAATTGGGCAGTAAATGATTCATTTCGATTGGTCTTCGAGTTCCAAAGTGGACGCATTATAGAAATAGAATCAGAGACCGTAGAACTTATCCCGATACCTTAATAGGGCCGCCTTTGGCACGCGCGGGCTGAGTGGCTCACGGTTGGGTTGGGTGGTTGGGTTGAATCCGTAAAAGCGGTGGCAGAGCCACCGCACTCCAAAGGAAGAGTGGCCGCCTCAGAAGGCGGGCCCTACATTTTTCTACTCGACAATTAGGCGGAGGAATTTTTTCTTACCAATACGTAAGTCATAAGCTGCGCCTTTTCCCGCGTCAATCTTAGCTGTTGGGTCGGCGACGACTTGACCGTTAATCTCTAAGCCGCCCTGCTTAATGAGTCGTTCGGCTGCGGAGATTGATTCAGTTTCTTCCAAGTATGCCAAAGCTTGAGACCACTTCGGAAAGCCAAGGATGTAGCCTGGTGGCCGTCCATAGGGGAGTGATACCGAGACTAGCCCTTCTTGCGTTCGTCGAAACTTGGCCTCCTTCATTTCGGTCGGAAGTTGCCGTTCACTGAATCTGCGCTGGAATTCCCTAGCGGCCTCGAGTGCGGTTGCTTCACCGTAGAAGTCACGTACGATCTCACTCGCCAGAGAAACCTTCACCTGCTTTGGATGGGTTGTTCCTGCACTCACATTTGTGCGCAAGCTCTCGATGGTTGATGTGGAGCGATCGGTTAGGAGCTCCATGTAAGACCACATAAGCTCGTCCGAAATGGACATGATTTTGCCGAACATGTCGGCGGGCGGCTCGGTGATGCCGATGTAGTTGCCGAGGCTCTTGGACATTTTGCGTTGGCCGTCGAGGCCGACGAGGATGGGCATGGTGAGAATGGCCTGGCCGGGGAGGCCGTATTCGCGCTGGATTTCGCGATGGACGAGGAGATTGAATTTTTGTTCGGTGGCGCCGAGTTCGACGTCGGATTTGAGGGAGACGGCGTCGTAGGCGGTGAGAAGCGGGTAGAGCAGCTCGTGGACGGAGATGGGGTGGCCTTCGTCGAGGCGCTTGCGGAAATCTTCGCGTTCGAGCATGCGGGCGAGGCGATAGTGGGAGCAGAGGCGAACGATGGCCTCGGCGGAGAGTTTGGAGAGCCACTCGCTGTTATAACGGACTTCGGTTTTGGCGGGATCGAGGATTTTGAAGACTTGCGCGAGATAGGTTTTGGCGTTGGCGTCGACCTGTTCGCGGGTGAGCGGCGGGCGGGTTTCGGAAACGCCGGTGGGGTCGCCGATCATGGCGGAAAAATCGCCGATGAGGAAAACGGCGGTGTGGCCCAGGTCCTGGAAATGTTTTAGTTTGCGGAGGACTACCGTGTGGCCCAGGTGGAGATCGGGGGCGGTGGGATCGACGCCGAGGTAGACGCGGAGGGGCGTGTCGGTTTTTAGGGATTTTTCGAGGGCGGCGCGAAGTTCGGGTTCGGGGATAATTTCGGCGGCGCCTTTTTTGAGGTAGGCGAGTTGTTCGTCGACGGGTTTGAAGGTGGTAGACATTTTGTCGTTGCGGAAGACCTTCCTAGTTTACTTTGGGCGCTGCAATTTAGGTTGAGGTCCTTCGGCCATCCTCGTCGGATGCCCTCAGGATGACACCTCTTCTAAACAGGATGCAGGACGCGGCGGCCGGCGATTTTGTAGTTCCCTTCCAGGATGATTTTTACGGCTTGGGTGTAGATGCGATGTTCCTCTTTCAGGATGCGCTCGGAAAGGGTGTGCTCGTCGTCGGTGTCTAGAACGGGGACGGCGGATTGCAGGATGATGGGGCCGGCGTCGAGGTTTTCGTCGACGAAGTGGACGGTGCAGCCGGCGAATTTTACGCCGTAGTCGAGGGCCTGTTTTTGGGATTCAAGGCCGGGGAAAGACGGGAGAAGCGACGGGTGAATGTTGAGGATGCGACGAGGGAATGCTGCTACGAAAAAGGGAGAGAGTAAGCGCATGTAGCCAGCAAGGCAGACTAGATCGACTTTGTATTCGTGGAGGACGGCGGCTACCTGGCGGTCGTAGGCCTCGCGTTCGAGACCTTTGGAGGGGATGGCGCGGGCGGGAATGTTGCGGGCGGTGGCGCGTTCGAGGCCTGGAGCGTTTGGCTTGTTGCTGACGACGACGGCGATTTCGGCGTTGGGGATGCGGCCGGCGGAGACACTATCGGCGAGGGCTTCGAAGTTGGAGCCGCGACCGCTTAGGAGGACGCCGATGCGATGGGTCATGAATAGAAAACTTAACACAGGTGCTGGGGGCGGCAAAATTTGGGGAAAAGACAAGAAACTGATTTAACACAGAGTTCACAGAGGAGGCACAGAGGGCGCTGAGGAGAGAGAGTGGCACTCTCATCGGATTGCGTTGAATTGAAGTGTTGCCGCGGTCCCTCCACTTCGCGACCCGGCGCCCTACTGCGGCGCGAAAGAAAAAGCCGGGTCGCTTCGGTCCCTTCGGCTTCGCTCAGGGCAGGCGGGATGACGGGTTTGTCGTGACGATTGTTGGTTAGTGTTTGGGTGGGGCGACAGCCTGGGCGAAGGTGATGAAGTGGCCGCCGGGATCCTGGACGCTGAATTCGCGCATGCCGTAGAAGGCGGTGCGGACGGGCATGACGAGTTTGACGTCTTTCATTGCGGCGAGGACCGCGTCGAGATTGTCGACTTCCATGTAGAGATAAGTGGGGCCTTTGCCAGCGGTGGCGGCGACTTCCTTCGGGGCATCTTTTTCGACGCTGGCGTAGGTCTGGTACATCACTTCAGCAGTTCCCTTCTGGAAGGCGACAAAACCGAGTTTGTTTCCGTCGGGGACTTCGATGGTTTTGGTGAAGCCGAGACGGTCGACCCAGAAAGGGATGACCGGCTCGATGTCCTTGACGAGCAGGACGGTGGTGAGGCGTTTGACGTTCATGGGATTTTTCTCCTGAGATGGAATGGATTGCAGAGAGAGGAAACCGAGAAACAGGACAAAAGCGGCAAGGGGGAACGGGAAGATTCGCATGGCAGATTCTCCTTGACGGGACCACTAGTCTTATTTAGACTAGTGAAGAGTAGAAGACGGGAAATTCGAAGTCAAGGAGATTTTTATGGCAACGACAGCCAGGAGCCAGGGTAGGCAATTGGGCGACTTGATCTCGATCGGGCCGGCGATGCTGAGGGACTTTGCACAGTTGAAGATTCACAGCGTGGCGCAACTGGCGCGGCAGAATCCGCAACGGATGTATGAACGGCTGAACCGCTTGAGCGGGCAGCGGCAGGATCCGTGTGTGCTGGATACGTTTTGCGCGGCAGTGGCGCAGGCGAAGAATCCTCGGCTGCCGGCGGAAAAATGCCAGTGGTGGTATTGGAGCAGGAAACGCAAGATGGGGAAAAGATGAGGAAGAAATTGAACGCCGAGACGCAGAGAGCTCGGAGCTACGGACGGAAAGAGAAAAAACAACGTGGCGCGAAAAGAAAATTGGGGCTAACTACCCCGGACCTGGTGCTGCTTAGTTTACTGGCGGAGCGGCCGATGCACGGGTATCAGGCGAACCTGGAGCTGGAGAGGCGGGAGATTCGGGATTGGGCGGGGATTTCGCGGCCGCAGGTTTATTACTCGCTGGAAAAACTGGCGCGAGCGGGATTGATCCGGGGTTTGGAAACAGGTGAGCCGGCGGCGGGGCCGGAGCGGAGCGCGTTCGAAACTTCCGCGAAGGGGAAGACTGCGCTTGCTGAGGCATTGGAGCGCGAGGAGTGGACTACGCAGCGGGAGCGGCCTGCATTTCTGACTTGGGTTGCACTTTCGTGGCAGGCGCGGCCGGGGGTGTTTGAGAAACAGATGGAGAGAAGGAGAGAATTTCTGGAGAAAGAGGTTTTGCGGGAGAAGGAAGTTTTGGCGTCGATTCTGGAAGAGGTGGGGCATCCGTATCATGAGGCGGTTTGGATGGTGGGATTTATGATCGAGCAGTTTCAAGTGGAATTGGCGTGGTTGATGAAATTGGCGGAGGAGTTGCCGCAGAGGGAACGCGCGCGGCGGCCGGATTATGTGTTGGGGGAGTGAGGAGCGGCTCGGGGACTCGCCGCGGGCACGATGTATCGTGCCCCTACGCTGGCAGCGAGATTTGGTGGTGGGGCTGAGGCCGTAAAAGCGGGAGCTTTGCTCCCGCACTCAATATCAGAGATTGAGGGCGCCGGAATAGATTAGGCGGGCTTTGCCGGTGTCGCCGCGCTCGATGCGGCCGATGCGGAAGAATTTTTCGCGGCGGCGTTTCAGGTCGGCTTCGGCTTCTTTTACGTGGTCGGCGGGGACGATAACGATCATGCCTACGCCCATGTTGAAGGACTGGAGAAGTTCGTCGGTATCGATTTCGCCGAGCTTGGCAAGGTATTTAAAGATGGAGGGGATGGGCCAGGCGTCGAGGTCGATGATGGCTTTGATGCCGCTGGGGAGAACGCGGGGGAGATTGCCGGGGATGCCGCCGCCGGTGATGTGGGCCAGGGCGGAGATCCAGCCCTTCGCGAGAAGACTCTTGAGGGCGGGGGCGTAGCAGAGATGGGGCTTGAGTAGTTCGGCGCCGATTTTGTTGCCGACTTCGGCAACGTATGTGTCCGGCTTGAGCTTGGCGATTTCGAAAGCGAGTTTGCGGGCGAGGGAGTAGCCGTTGGTGTGGAGGCCTGCGGAGGGAAGCGCGAGGAGCGTGTCACCGGGCTTTACATTTTTGCCAGTGAGAATGTTTTTGCGCTCGACGATGCCGACGATGAAGCCGGCTAGATCGTATTCGCCCACAGGATAGAAGCCGGGCATTTCGGCGGTTTCGCCGCCGATAAGGGCGCAGCCTGCTTTGCGGCAGGCGCGGCTCATGCCGTCGACGAGCTGCTCGACGACGTTGGGTTCGAGCTTGCCCATGGCGAGGTAGTCGAGGAAGAAGAGCGGCTCGGCGCCCTGGACGAGGATGTCGTTGACGCAGTGATTGACGAGATCGCCGCCGACGGTGGAGTGAACTCCCATGGCCATGGCGATTTTGAGTTTTGTGCCGACGCCATCGGCGCTGGAGACTAGCACCGGCTCTTTGTATTTTTTGTGATCGAGGGAGAAGAGCGCGCCGAATCCACCAATGCCGCCGAGGACCGCAGGTGTGAAGGTGCGGCTGGCGAGATGGCGAATGCGCTGCTTGGCGTCATCGGCTACGGCGATATTGACTCCGGCATCGGCGTATTTCATGGTGAGAGGCCTCAACGATTCGATGCGTGATGCTGGAACTGGCGGTGTGGCTTGCCGGATCAGAACCTGCGGTTCGGTGGGTGGCCGCGAGGTAAGAGAACACGACAGAGGTCACACTGTGGGCAGAACGCAAAACTGCTTACGGTTCGATCGGCAAAGCTTTCTTCAGGGGCTAAAGCCCATTCGTCTTGGGAGGCCCTACGCCGGGGCTAAAGCCCCGGCCTCCTAAAGAAAAGGCGCCCGCTTCGGAAAGCGACCGCTACAAAACCAAGCTGGGCCACCTAAAGGCGGCCGCTACGACTACAAGAGTTTAAAACACATGGAACAGCCTGCGCCAGCGGATGGTGCCGGGATGAATGATGGCGTTTCCGTAGGCGAGGAAGCGAGCGCCGATGTCGCCGTTCCAGGCATCGCGCGGAGCGTCGAGCGACATGTAGATGAGCACCGGCGTGCCGAGAATATCATTGCGGGGAACGCAGCCCCAATACCGTGAGTCGAGAGAATTTTCGCGATTGTCGCCCATGACGAAGTAGCAGTCTTTGGGAACGGTGAACGGCAAGCCGGTGAAGGGCGCGATGAGCGACGACCGGCCGGGAGGTTCGCTGCGGCCGATGGTGTAATTTTCGACGAGTCTTTTGCCGTTGATCCAGACCCCACCGTCGCGGACGTCGACGGTTTCGCCGGGCAGGCCGATGACGCGCTTGACGTAGTCGGGCTGCGCGGGATCGAAGGGCGGTTTGAAAATAACGATTTGCTGGCGTTTGGGTTCGCGCCAGAGGGGAACGTGAATGTTGGTGAAAGGGATTCCGGCGTCGTAGCCGACGCGGCTCATGATCAGGTGATCGCCGATGAGCAACGTATTTTCCATGGAGCCGGAAGGAATCACGCGGGCCTGGCCGAGGGTGCCGTTGATGAGCATGAAGGCGAGGATGACCCAGAACCAGGCGACGACTTCGCTTTTGACCTTGGCGCTCATGGAGGCGTCGGGTTCTTTGGCGGCGCCGTTTTTGGATTTTACTTTGATTGCGTCAGCTTTCACGATTCACCTTGTCGAGCGATTCAGCGATGTCTCTATTCTAGCAGCGAACGCTGGGGTCTTGCTGGGCTGGCCGATCTAAAGTTCGGCCACTACATGGCAGTTAAAAGGTGTCGAAGAGCCGCTTCCATCGGATCTCGCCGGGATGCAACACGGCGCTTCCGTAGGCGCGGAGGCGTTCGAGGATATCGCCATTCCATGCGTCACCGGAGGCGTTCACGGACATGTAGATGGCCACGGGCGTGCCGAGAATGGAGCTGCGCGGAACACAGCCCCAGAAGCGGCTGTCGTAGGAGTTGCCGCGGTTGTCGCCCATCACGAAGTATTGATTTTCGGGTACCGTCAGGGGCGCTCCGTGAAAGGGAGGGAGCAATTCATAGTGCGAAGGAAGTTCGGTGGGGCCGGTGGTGTAGTTTTCCTGCAACCTCGCGCCGTTGATCCAGACGATACCGTCGTGAATGTCGATCTTGTCGCCCGGCAAGCCGATGACGCGCTTGATGAGATCGGGTTGGTCTGGTTTGCCGTAGGGTGGCTTGAAGATGATGATCTGCTGGCGCTTGGGATTTCGCCACAGGGGAATGTGAATGTGCGTGAAAGGAATTCCGGCGTCGTAGCCGACGCGGCTCATGATGAGGTGATCGCCGACGAGCAGCGTGTTTTCCATGGAGCCGGAGGGGATGACGCGGGCTTGGCCTAGAGTGCCGTTGACGAGCATGAAGACGAGACCGATCCAGAACCAGGCGAGGATTTCATTTTTGACTTTGGCGCTGAGGGTGGGGGCGGATTGGTGCGCCGAAGCGTTTTTGGATTTTTGTTTGGTTGCGTCAGCTTTCACGATTCACCTTGATTTGGGGGAGGCGCCTGTTCTTTCTTTTAAAACTAGTTCGGACTGGCCGGTCTAAAGTCCGGCCACTACATTAGGAGTCATGTTCCACTGCTACTGGCTCGGTGGGTTTTGCGTTTGCGTGGGATTCGCGGACTTCTAGTTGGACCAGGTCGGTTGGATAGTTCCCGGTGTAACAGGAGGTACAGAATTTACCTTCGGTGTCGTTGACGGAGCGGCGGAGGCCGTCGAGAGAGAGGTAGCCGAGTGAGTCTGCGCCGAGGTACTTGCGAATTTCCTCGGGGGAATTGGAGGAGGCGATCAGCTCTTCTTTTGTGGGCGTATCTACGCCGTAGTAGCACGGAGAGATCGTGGGCGGACAGCTGATGCGCATGTGGACTTCTTTGGCGCCGGCTTCGCGCATCATTCGGACGAGTTTGCGGCTGGTGGTGCCGCGGACGATGGAATCGTCGACGAGTACGACGCGCTGGCCGCGGACGAGTTCGCGGACGGGATTGAGTTTCAGTTTTACGCCGAAATTGCGGATGGCTTGCGACGGCTCGATGAAGGTGCGGCCGATGTAGTGGTTGCGGATGAGGCCCATGCGGAAAGGAATTTTGGATTCGAGCGAAAAGCCGATGGCGGCGGGGACGCCGGAGTCCGGAATAGGAACGACCATATCGGCTTCGACGGGATGTTCCTGCGCGAGGAGGCGGCCGAGCATTTCGCGGGAGTGGGTGACGGAGCGGCCGAAGATGATGCTATCTGGCCGAGAGAAATAGACGTGCTCGAAGATGCAGTATTGGTGCGGCTTCGGCGGGCTGAAGCGGATGGACTCGATGCCGGAGCGCGAGATGCGAACCATTTCGCCGGGTTCGACTTCGCGGATGTAGGTGGCGTCGAGAAGATCGAAGGCGCAGGTTTCGCTGGCGACGACCCAGGCGTCCTGTCCGTCGGGAGAGGGGAGTTTGCCGAGGACGAGTGGACGGAAGCCGCGGGGATCACGGACGGCGTAGAGTTCGTCTTGCGTGAGGACGAGTAGCGAGTAGGCGCCCTCGACCTGATTGAGCGCGTCGCCGAGCGCGCCGGAAAGATTGCGGGCTTGCGAGCGGGCGATGAGATGGACGATGACTTCGGTGTCGCTGTTGGTCTGGAAAATGGAGCCGCGATGTTCGAGCTTGCGGCGCCAGTCGGCGGCGTTGGTGAGATTGCCATTGTGGCCGACGGCGATTTTGCCCTTGTTGCAATCGATCATGATGGGCTGAGCGTTCAAGATGGCTTTATCGCCGGCGGTGGAATAGCGGGTGTGGCCGATGGCGCTGTGGCCGGGAAGTTTCGCGAGGACGCTGGGGATGAAGATTTCCTCGACTTCGCCCATGGCGCGGTGGACGTTGAGGTCGGTGCCGTCACTGGAGACAATGCCGGCGGATTCCTGGCCGCGGTGTTGCAGCGCGTAGAGACCGAGGTAGGTGAGGTTGGCGGCTTCGGGATGGCCGAAGACGCCGAAGACACCACACTCATCGTGGAAGTGATCGTCGAGAATTGGTGAGTATTGGATCATGAAATTTACGGTCCGAATTTATGCCTCACGCTGGGCAGTAAGAACCAAACGAGACACACAACCCAAAGGCCAGTATAGAAGACTGCCGCCCCAATCGGGCTTTTCTTAATGACCGGCACCACGCTCACCAGCAGGGTCAACGCGACAATACAAATTCCCAAAAAATATCCCCAAGGCTTCCAAAGAAAGACTCCGACTGCTGCGGCGAAATAAAGGGCGGTCCCGAGAGCCATAAATAATCCGGACCCCAGAGTAGTTCCTTTTTTTAGTCTACCGACTAAAAACTGGCCGACTAGCAAGCCCATGATTAACGCCATGATCAGAAAAATCCAGCGTCCCGCCTGCTCGAATCCAATCATTGGGCAACTAAAATCCTCTCGAGCGAATGGGCCCAGACGTCCATGAGGGCCGACACGTCGGACTGGACAACCGTATGCCCCTTATATTCGATGCGGAGAGAGTTGTCACGGGTGACTTTGCCGATTTCGTGAGCGCCCACACCGTATTGTCGCGCAGTGGCGCGGAGGGCGGCAAGTTTTGCGGGGGAGACGGAGACGATGGCGCGAGCGCCGGATTCGCCGAAGAGGGCGTATTCGGCGGAGGCGGATTCGGGGAGGGTGATGGTTGCGCCGAGGGAAGATAAAGCAGGTCCCTCGCTTCGCGGACTCCGCTCGGTATGACCGTTTTGTGGTTGGTTGTTTAATGCGGCGAAGAGGGATTCGGCGATTGTGACGGCTGCGCCGCCGTCGCTTAGATCGTGGGCGGATTCCACTGTGCCTGCGGCTGCCAGGGCTACCAGGCAGTCGATTAGCCATTTTTCGGCGCCTAGTTCGATGGATGGGGGCTCGCCTGCGACTATGCCTGCGATCGTTTTGGAATATTCGGAGGAGGAGAATTCGCGGCGGCGGGCGGATGGGGCGGTGGCGTGCTGGCCGGCTCCGGAAGAGTTGGCGCCGTTGAGGAGCACGATGATGTCGCCTTCGTTGCGGAAGGCGATTTTCAGGACTTTGGAGGCATCGTCGAGAATGCCGAGGATGCCGATTACCGGAGTGGGATAGATCGATTTGCCGAGGGTTTCGTTGTAGAAGCTGACGTTGCCGCCGGTGATCGGAGTGGCGAGGGCGGTGCAGGCTTCGCCGAGACCGTCGATGGCTTGGGAAAATTGCCACATGACTTCGGGCTTTTCGGGACTGCCGAAATTGAGGCAGTTGGTGGCGGCGATGGGACGCGCGCCGGAAGCGGCGACGTTGCGGGCGGCTTCGGCGACGGCGTGCATGGCGCCGACTTTGGGATTGAGGAAGCACCAGCGGCCGTTGCCGTCGGTGGAAAGAGCTAGCGCACGCATGACGCCGTTTTTTTCGGATTCTTTTATGCGGACTACGGCGGCATCGCTGGCGCCGGGGCCGGCGAGAGTGTTGGTGCGGACGCTGGTGTCGTACTGCTCGGTGATCCAGCGTTTGGAAGCGATGGCGGGGGAGGCGAGAAGCTTCTTGAAATTGGCGGTGAGGTCGGTTTTTTCGGGAGCGAAGGGGAACCAGTCTTTATCGGATTCGGCGCGCGGCGAAGGACTGGACATCGGGCGATTGTAGACGGGGCCTTCTTCAGCGAGCGGGTGCGCGGGAATCTGCGCTACGACTTTGCCATGATCTTTTACTACGAGGAGGCCGCCAGTTGTGACTTCGCCGACTACCGTGGAATCGAGGCCCCACTTTTTGAAGACGTCGAGGACTTCGTGTTCGCGGCCCTTTTCGGCGACGAGGAGCATGCGCTCCTGGGATTCGCTGAGCATGATTTCGTAGGGGCTCATGCCGGTTTCGCGCTGGGGAACTTTGGCGAGATCGATTTCGATGCCGGTGCCGCCGCGAGAGGCCATTTCGCAGGTGGAGCAGGTGAGGCCGGCGGCGCCCATATCCTGGATGGCGACGATGGCGCCGGTTTTCATGGCTTCGAGGCAGGCTTCGAGAAGAAGTTTTTCGGTGAAGGGATCACCGACCTGGACGTTGGGGCGTTTCTGCTGGGATTCTTCGGTGAATTCGGCGGAGGCGAGGAGCGAGGCGCCGTGGATGCCGTCACGCCCGGTTTTTGCGCCGACGTAGATGACGGGGTTGCCGAGGCCCTTGGCTTTGGCGAGGAAGATGTCTTCTTTGCGGGCGATGCCTAGGGCCAGGGCGTTGACCAGGGGATTTTGGGAGTAGCAGGGTTCGAAGGAGACTTCTCCGCCTACGGTGGGAACGCCGAAGCAGTTGCCGTAGTTGGCGATGCCGCGGATTACGCCGTCGAGGATGCGGCGGTTTGCGGCGGCTTCGGAGTCGCCCGCCTTCGCTGAAGCTACGGCGGGTGAAATTTCGCCGAAGCGGAGGGAATCCAGGACCGCTATGGGGCGGGCGCCCATGGTGAAGATGTCACGGAGGATGCCGCCAACGCCGGTGGTGGCGCCTTGGAAGGGTTCGACGTAACTGGGGTGATTGTGGGATTCGATTTTGAAAGCAGCGACTAGGCCGTCGCCGATGTCGACTACGCCGGCGTTTTCGCCGGGGCCTTGCACTACTAATTTTCCTTTGGTGGGGAGGCGCTTGAGGTGGACTTTGCTGGATTTGTAGGAGCAGTGCTCGCTCCACATGACGGAGAAGATGCCGAGTTCGGTGATGTTGGGATCGCGGCCGAGGATCTTCTGGATGCGGGCGTATTCGTCGCGGGTGACGCCATGTTCGGCGGCGATTTCGGGAGTGACTTTGATTTCGGTTTGTGCGGTGGCCATGTTCAGTGCTTACCCGTTACCTCAGGAAAGTCAAAAGCAGATTCCTCGCTTCGAAGACTCCGCTCGGAATGACAAATCTCGCGAGACGCAGAAAACTTTGCGAATTCAGAACATCCTGCCACGTTACGCGGTGGCCTTGGCTGCGCCTACTAATGCTTCGACCATAGAACGAAGAATTACGAGACCGTCTTCGGAGTTTAGGGCGGATTCTACGGCGCGCTCAGGATGGGGCATCAAGCCGGCTACGTTGCGTTCGCGGTTGCAGATGCCGGCGATGTTGTTTGTGGAGCCGTTGGGATTGCCGGCGGTGTCATCGGTGCCGTCGGGCGTGGTGTAGCGGAAAAGGACCTGGTGATTTTTTTCGAGAGCGGCGAGCGTGTCGGCGTCGCAGTTGTAGTTGCCGTCGCTGTGGGCAATGGGGATTTTGAGGATCTGGCCTTTTTGCGCGGCGTTGGTGAAGGGCGAGTTGGTGTCTTCAACGCGGATGTGGACGTGACGGCAGATGAAGCGGAGCCCGGAGTTGCGCATCATGGCGCCGGGGAGAAGACCGGCTTCGAGAAGGATTTGGAAACCGTTGCAGATGCCGAGGACGAGGCCGCCGTCTTTTGCAAATTTGGAGATGGAATTCATGACGGGAGAAAAGCGAGCGATGGCGCCGGTGCGGAGATAGTCGCCGTAGGAGAAGCCGCCGGGGAGGATGATGGCGTCGCAATCGTGGAGGTCTTCGGACTGGTGCCAGATGAATTCGACGGGTTTTTGGAGGACGTGGCCGATGGCGTGGAAGGCGTCGTGGTCGCAGTTGGACCCGGGAAAGACTACGACTCCGAATTTCATGAGCACCTCCGGGAGTGATGCGGGAAGATCCATTTTAGCACAGAGAAGAGAACGGAACGCAGAGGCGCAGAGGGCGCGGAGATTTTTTTGGGTGGATACAGAAGAGTGTTGCCATGGTCCCTCCACTTCGCGACCCGGCGCGCCAGAATTCGGCGCGGAAGAAAAAACCGGGTCGCTTTGGTCGGGATGACAGCGGGAGCAGCTGTGCTGCGTGGATCGGATGGGTGACGGGGTTTGGTCCGTAAAAGCGGAAGCTTTGCTTCCGCACTCAAAATGGCTAGCGGCGTTTTTTGCGGGGCTTCTTTTTCGGATGGGGAGAAGAGGATGAGGAAAGTTCGCGGCGTTTTTTGGCGGCCCAGTTGGGTTTTGTGGATTGGCGGCCGCGGGCTATGCCGAGGGCGTCGGGGGGGACATTTTCGGTGATTACGGAGCCTGCGGCTATGTAGGCGCCATCGCCTAGTTTGACCGGGGCGACCAGGACGGTGTCGCTGCCTACGAAGACGCGGTTGCCGATGGTGGTGGGATGTTTCGCGAAGCCGTCGTAGTTGCAGGTGATGGTGCCGGCGCCGATGTTGGATTTGCTGCCGACTTTGGCGTCGCCGATGTAGGAGAGGTGCGGGGCTTTGCTGCCTTCGCCGATAGTGCTCTTTTTGATTTCGACGAAGTTGCCGACTTTCGCGCCTTTGAGGAGATGCGATTCGGGGCGGAGGCGAGCGAAGGGGCCGAGGATGACTTCGGATTCGAGGCGGGAGGAGTCGATGACGCAGTGGGGCTCGACGAGGACATCGTCGCCGAGGGTTGTATCGCGGAGGACGCTGCCGGTGCGGATGGTGCAGCGAGCGCCGATTTTTGTTTTGCCGAGGAGCTGGACGGTGGGTTCCAGGATGGTGTCTTCGCCGACGGTGACATCGGGATCGACGAGGACGGTTTCGGGAAGCTGGATGGTGACGCCGTCGCGCATGAGCTGGTCGCGTTTCCATTCGCGGAAGGTGCGGTCGACGCCGGCGAGATCGGCACGAGTGTTGCAGCCGAGAGCTTCGCGGGGGTCGGGAGCGATCTCGGCTAGGACGGTTTCGCCGCTGGAGTTGAGGACGGAGATGGCGTCGGTGAGATAGATTTCGCGATGCTTGTTGTTGGGCTTCACGTGAGCTAGCGCGGGCCAAAGTTTGGCGGCGGTGAAACAGTAGATGCTGGAGTTGATTTCGTTGAGTTCGCGTTGATCGGGGGTGAGTTGGGATTCTTCGATGATGGCGGCGACGGCGTCGCCGGATTTGCGGAGGATGCGGCCGTAGCCGGATGGATCGGCGAGGACGGCGGTGAGGATAGTGGCAGCGGCGTTGCCGGATTTATGTTTCTGAAGCAGGGCGCGAAGAGTTTCGGTGCGAATGAGCGGGGCATCGCCGGGAAGAACAATGATGTATTTGGCGTTGCCAATGGCGCGCTTGGAAACGAGCATGGCGTGGCCGGTGCCGTTTTGCGGGTGCTGCAGAACAGTTTCGATTTCGAGGGGTTCGACGGCTGCGGAAACTTGATCGGCCTGGTGGCCGACTACGGCGATGATTTTTTTTGCGTGGAGCGGCAGGCAGGCGCGGACTACGTGGTCAATGAGCGGGCGGCCACCGGCGTGATGCAAAACTTTGGCGAGGCTGGATTTGAGGCGGGTGCCTTTGCCAGCGGCGAGGATGAGGACGGCTACGTCGTGATTGGACATGGCAGGAGCATTGTCCATTGGACGCGGAGTTTTGACAATGCGGTGATTGGGGGAGCAGTAGTCCGGAGAACCCCAAGAAGGCGGCGTAAAGCCGCCCCTACGAGGGCAAGAGTAACCCAAGAGGTCGGGGCAAGCCCCGCCCCTACAAAAGGAATTCAATCGGCGGAGGCGTATTGGGGCGTTTGGCGGACGGTAGAGGAGGCGTGCTCTTCGGTGGTGACTTCCCAGGCGGAGGGGTCGGAGAGGAGGCGGCTGACTAGCTGGGTGTGGAGAGAATGGCCGGCTTTGCGGGCTTCGACGCGGCCGAGGAGCGGGAGGCCGACGAGGGCAAGGTCGCCGATCAGGTCGAGGGCTTTGTGGCGGCCGAATTCGTCGGGGTAGCGGAGGGGGCCGTTCATCACGCCGTCTTTGGTGAGGACGATGGCGTTATCGAGAGAACCGCCGCGGATCAGGCCCATGGCGCGGAGTGGCTCGATATCGGATTCGAAGCAGAAGGTGCGGGCGCGGGAGAGAACCTGACGGAAGGAGTCTGGATTGACGAGCAGTTCGACTTGCTGCTGGCCGACGAGCGGATGGGGGAAGTCGACGTAACAGCGGACGCGGAATTCGTCGGCCGGATAAATGCCGATGCGGCGGCCGTCTTCGATGACTTCGACCGGTTTGAGGACGCGCAGGTAGCGGCGTTTGCGGCGAAGGCGGCGGAGACCGGCTTGATCAAGGAGTTGAAGAAAAGGTTCGGCGGAACCGTCGAGGATGGGAATTTCGATGTTGTCGAGGTCGATGAAAATGTTGTCGATGCCGTAGGAATAGGTGGCGGCGAGAAGGTGCTCGGTGGTGGAGAGTAGGACGCCCTGCTTCATGAGACTGGTGGCGTAGCTGACGCGAGCGACGTTGTGGCCGTGGGCCTCGATATGGAAATTGTCGAGGTCGACGCGGCGAAAGACGATGCCGGTATCCGGGGGAGCCGGCTGAAGGCGGAGTTTAGTGTGAACGCCGGTATGGAGACCGACGCCCTGGGTTTCGACCGGGCGATGGATAGTGGATTGAAACATGGGCGACCTTTAAATAGGGTAGCACATTGTCGGCCAAACAATTCTCGCTTTGTGCTTTATATTCAACTAGATACAGCGATGCTAAAGTGGGAGAATCTGTTGCCTGTGGTAATCAAGCTACAGAACGGTGGATGGGCGTGTCTTGGGCGCACCCATGGCAAGGCAGGTTTACCGGCAGGCGCAGGGTATCCAAGTGAGGCTCTGGCGCGTCCTAACAGGATGGTATACTCGGAAATCGTTTTTCAAGAGGATGGTGCGGAATGAATCGTTTGACGCGCTACGGCATTTTGGCGGCTTCGGTATTGATTGTCGGCTGGGTGGGGATCGGCCACGTGCTTGGCCGGACCACGAATGACGGCAACGCGTACAAGTCGCTGGTGGTGTACGGCGAAGTGTTGCAGCGAATTCAGAACGATTACGTGGACGAACCGAATATGCACCTGGTGACGGCGGGATCGCTGCACGGGTTGCTGGAGTCACTGGATTCGGAATCGAGTTATCTGACGCCGCGGGAGTACACGGAATACCAGCAGAAGCTGGCGAATCCGGGCACGGGCGAAACTGGGCTGAACCTGAGCAAACGATTCGGATACATCATTGTCACGTCGGTGATGCCGGAGAGTTCGGCAGAGAAAGCCGGGCTGCACAGCGGAGACATTCTGGAATCGGTGGCGGGATTCACGACGAGAGAGATGTCCGTTGGGCAGGCGAAGAATTTGCTGGCGGGGCAACCGGGAACGGGAGTAAAGGTTGGCGTGATCCGGCGCGGCAAGACGGACCCGGAGGAAGTGGACGTGGTCCGCGTGAAGATGGCGGAGCCGAAGCTGCAAGTGCAGAAGGTAGACAACGACACGATTGCGATCCGGTTTTCGACGCTGAACGCGGGGCGCAAAGATGAGTTGCGCGCGAAGCTGCAGGAAGCGGAGAAGCAGGGCGTGAGCAAGGTGATCCTGGATGTGCGGGATTGCGGGCGCGGGCAGACATCGGAGGCGATTGAAATCGCACGGTTGTTTGTGAGCTCGGGGACGCTGACGAAATTGCACGGGCAAACGATCAAGGAAGAGGTTTACAACGCGGAGCCGAGCAAGGTGATGTGGAAAGGCCCTGTTACGATTCTGATGGACGGAACAACGACGGGTGCGGCGGAAGTGCTGGCGGCGGCGATTGCGAATACCAAGCGCGGGAATCTGGTGGGCGACCGGACGTTTGGGCTCGCGTCGGAGCAGAAATTGATACCGATGGACGATGGTGCCGCGCTGATTCTGACGGTTGGAAATTTTTCGAACGCGGACGGCAAAACGATCCTGGATGAAGGCGTGGCGGCGACCGAAGTGGTACGCGCGGCGGCCGCGGCCGAGACGGATGACGGTGAGGATGTAGCAGCGACTGGCGCGCAGAAAGAACCGGCCCCGGGGCCGCGCCCGCTTTCGGCCGACGATCCAGTTTTGCAGAAGGCGCTGCAACTGCTGAAGAATCCCGCAAAGAAGGCCGCTTAAGGCGTAGTGGCCCGCAAGAACTCCGGAACCGCACGCAATCTATTCTTTTTCATTTTGGCGTGTGCCGCCGGAGTGGCTGTGTGGATGGGCGGCTGCGACAAGATTGCCTCGAAGTTCCGATCCAAAACGAAAACGCAACCTGGGAAAAAGGAAAGAGTGGCGCGACGCACCCCCTCAAGCACGGGTGTGCCCGGGCCGAAACTGGCGATCATCTTGGATGATCTGGGAAACGACAAGGAGGCGGCAGAGGCGGTCTTCGCCCTGCACTATCCCCTGACCATATCCGTGCTGCCTTATCACGCGCATTCGACTGAGATTGCGGAGGAGGCGCAGCGGCACGGGCTGGAAGTGATGCTGCATCTGCCAATGCGGGCGATTGCGAATGAAACGCCGGAGGCGCACCAGCTTGAAACGGGGATGAGCAGCGAGGAAGTGGCGCGGGAGTTGAACGATATGCTCGAGAGCGTGCCTACGGCTGATGGAGTGAATAACCATGAAGGGTCGCTGGCGACAACGGATACGAAGTTGATGGGAGAGTTGATGCCGCTGCTGAAACAGCGAGACCTGTTTTTTGTGGATAGCCGGACGACGGCGGCGACGGTGGCGTTTGAAGAAGCGGAGCACGCGGGAGTGCGAAGCGGATTCCGGAATGTGCCGTTTCTGGATGATGTGCAGGATGTGGCGGCGATCCGGAAGGAGTTGGAATTGGCGATGCACGGGGCGAAGGAAAAGGGCGCGGCGATCGCGATTGGGCATCCTCATGCGGAAACATTGCGCGCGTTGAAAGAGGTGTTGCCGCGGGCAGAGGCGGAGGGAGTGCGGTTGGTGCTGGTGTCGGAATTGGTGAAGTAGAGAGAGAGATTTAGTCGGAGAGCTGCCCGCCCCGTAACACCATTCGGGGTGCAAAATGCGCACCTCGGAAGGTGGGCCCTACAAAACCAAGGGTGAAGCAAAGAGCCCGCTTCGGAAAGCGGCCGCTACAAAGGCAAGAGTAACCCAAGAGGTCGGGGCAAGCCCCGCCCCTACAAAGGGCTATGGATCAGGATTCGGCGAGGCCTTTGGCGAGGAGTTCTTCGTCGCTTAGCCAGAGGTCGGGGATGTTGGCGGACCCGAGGCGCAGGATGTCTTCGAGGGCGCCGCGGACTTCGCGGAGGCGGAAGTCCACACCGACTTTTTCGAGCATGTCGATGAGGGCTTGCGCGCCTTCAGCGAGCATGGGTTTTGGACGAACGCCGGTGCGGGCGATCTGGTGATAAGAGACGATGTAGAAGGCGTTGGTGCCCGCGCCGTGACGAACGATGTGGAGGAAGCCCCGAGCCTTCGGGGCTTCTTTTACCTGTCTTACTGCAACCGCTGCGCCGCTTGGGAGTGAGCTCATCGTGTGATCTCCTCGCCTGTGGCCGGCATCAGCTGCATCCGCTGGTACTCCCGCAATTTTCGCATTTGTAGCAAGCGCCGTTGGGCACCATCAACATGCCGCATTCGGAGCAAGTGGGCGCGTCTTCGAGGGCATTGCCCGGAGAGTAGGTTCTGGTTTCGACGGGCGGCGCCGGAGTGAGTACCGGAGCCTGCGGCGTCGGTGCCGGCATAGAGGCGACGACGGTGCCTTCCATGGGAGCGCCGTTGAGTTTGAGATATTCCGCGGAGATGAAGCGGCCGCCGAGCCAGCGCGCGATGTAATCGAGCACGGACGTGGCGAAACGGATGTTGGCGTTGGGCGTGATGCCGCTGGGTTCGAAGCGGGTGTTGACCAACTTGTTGACGAGAACCTTCAGCGGCACGCCGTATTGCAAGCCGATGGAGAGAGTGAGCGCGAGGCCGTCCATGACGCCCGAGAGCGTGGAGCCTTCCTTGGACATCTTGATGAAGATTTCACCGGGGCGCCCGTCAGGGTACATGCCAACGGTGATGTAGCCTTCATGGCCGCCGACGCTGAACTTGTGGGTGACGGAGTTGCGCTCGACAGGAAGTTTTTCGCGCTGGGTGCGGGCGAAGAGTTCGCGCTGAACCGGTTCGGGCTCGGCAGTGGTGACAGCGGCTTCAGTTTTCTTTTCGTCCTTCTTGTTGCCGGCGGCGTTAAGCGGCTGGGAGCGCTTGGAATTGTCGCGATAGATCGCGACGGCCTTAAGGCCAAGCTTCCAAGACTCAATGTAGGCATCCATGATGTCTTCGATCGTGGAGTCTTCCGGCATGTTGATGGTCTTGCTGATGGCGCCGGAGAGGAAGGGCTGGGCCGCCGCCATCATCTTGACGTGACCGCGCCAGGCGATGGAGCGCCCGCCGGTGGTGGCGAGAGAGCAATCGAAGACCGGAATGTGTTCGGGCTTGACGAAGGGCGCGCCGTCGATTTTGCCGTTGGCGTCGATGTAGCTGACGATTTCACTGGTCTGTTCGGGCGTGTAGCCGAGTTTCATCACGGCGGCCGGCACGGTGTTGTTGACAATTTTGATGACGCCGCCGCCGACGAGCTTCTTGTATTTGACGAGGGCGAGGTCGGGCTCGATGCCGGTGGTGTCGCAATCCATCATGAAGCCGATGGTGCCGGTGGGAGCGAGAACGGTGACTTGCGAGTTCTTGAAGCCGTGCTTTTCACCGAGGGCGAGAGCGGAATCCCAGGAAGTTTGCGCGCCCATATAGAGATCGGGCTGAACGTGATCGGGCTTGATGCCGCGCATGGCGTGGCGGTGCATGCGGATGACGTCGAGCATGGGCTCGCGGTTCACCGGATAGCCCGGGAAGGGGCCCATGCGTTCGGCGACACGGGCGGACTGGGCGTAGGCTTCGCCGCACATGAGGGCGGTGACGGCGGCAGCGACGTCGCGGCCTTCGTCGGAGTCGTAAGGCAGGGCCATGGACATGAGGAGCGCGCCGAGATTGGCGTAGCCGAGGCCGAGCGGGCGGAACTCGTGGGAGTTCTTGGCGATTCTGTCCGTCGGATAGCTGGCATTGTCGACGAGGATTTCCTGGGCGGTGATGGTGACATCGACCGCTTTCGTGAAGGCTTCGACGTCGAAGTCGCCGTTGGAGCTCAGATACTTCATCAGGTTCAGCGAGGCCAGGTTGCAGGCGGTGTCGTCGAGGAACATGTATTCGCTGCAAGGATTGCTGGCGTTGATGCGCGCGGTGGACTTGCAGGTGTGCCAGCGATTGACGGTGGTGTCGTACTGCATGCCGGGGTCGCCGCAGTGCCAGGTGGAATCGGCAATCTTGTAGAGAAGATCGCGGGCGCTGAGCTTTTCGTTAGGCTGGCCGTCGGTGACGTTCTTGGTCCACCAGTCGCGATTTTCCTGGGCAGCCTGCATGAATTCGTCGGTGACGCGGACGGAGTGATTGGCGTTCTGGAAGAAGATGGAGCTGTAGGCTTCGCCGTCGATGGAGGAGTCGTAACCCTGTTCGATGAGGACGTGGGCCTTCTTTTCTTCCTTCACCTTGCAATCGATGAACTCGACGATGTCTGGGTGATCGATATTGAGAATGACCATCTTGGCGGCGCGACGCGTCTTGCCGCCGCTCTTAATGACGCCGGCAAACGCGTCAAAGCCCTTCATGAAGCTGACCGGGCCACTGGCGATGCCGCCGCCGGAGAGGGTTTCGCGGCTGCCGCGGAGGGTGGAGAAATTGGTGCCGGTGCCGGAGCCCCACTTGAAGAGCATGCCTTCGGTGCGGGTGAGGCCCATGATGGATTCCATGCTGTCCTGCACGGAGTTGATGAAGCAGGCGGAGCACTGGGGCTTGGGCTGGCAGCCGACGTTGAACCAGACGGGAGAATTGAACGCCATTTTCTGCTCGACGAGCAGGTGGGTGAGTTCGTCGCGGAAAGCATCGCGCGACGCGGTATTGGCGAAGTAGCCGCCTTCTTCTCCCCAACGGACGACGGTGTCCACGACGCGGGCGATCAACTGGCGGACGGAGGTTTCGCGGTCGGAAGTGCCGGGCTTGCCGTGGAAATATTTGCTGGCGACGATATTGGTGGCGGTCTGCGACCAGCCCTTGGGGACTTCGACATTTTCCTGCTTGAAGATCGTGGCGCCCTTTTCATTGCCGATGAGGGCGGTGCGCTTCTCCCATTCGACCTTATCGAACGGTGAAGATTTTCCATCCGTAAAATACCGGTCAAATACAAGACCGCCGACATGTCCGGCAGTATCCACCGATTTTACTGTCTCGACTGCTTTGCCGTTTAATGCGTGCTTCACCGTAGCCATCCTGATTCCTCCCCGCAAACAGGTTCCCGACGTGCGAGCGGGGAACCCTTCTATTTTACTCCTCTGACGAGCAGAGGGTCGCGTTCCCGCCTGAAAACGCGACTAAATTCGTGGTACGAGTGGAAGACGTCCCCCCGAAATCATCGAAAAAAACGAATGCGCTGCCCAATGCCGGTGAAGTTCACACGGCCGAACAACAAACTCCGCGCTTACTTTACGACTACGCGGAGCAGGTACTTCGCGCTCGTTTTTTGCGGTGATACCGGGCAGGAGCGTGGGGCAAAGCCGGACCAAGGCTGTTCCCCGACTCGGACCGTCTGGCGCTTCCACGTCCCCCGAATCTGGATTCGCAGTATCGGACTAGTGGATGTTGGTGTCAAGAGAAAATCGCAAAATCTGGGGAAGAAATTTCCAGGCTGTCTATATCTAGTGGTGGGCTTTCTGCAACGGCGGAGTTCCGGAATGGTGCAGAGCAAAGGTTCCGGTACGGAAGTACTTTGAAATCAGGACTCTTGCTTCATTCTTTGCGTGTGCGCGTGCGCGTAATCTGGCAAGAGGCAGGAGTCCATCGGAGGGATGGCACGCGTGCAAGTCGGACGTTATCAAATTCTGGAGACACTCGGAACCGGTGCAAACAGCCGCGTGGTGCGCGGATTTGATCCGATGATAGACCGTGCGGTGGCGATCAAATTACTTTCGCCGGAGCTTTCGCGCGGCGAAGCGCGGTCGCGTTTCTTGCGCGAAGCGCGCGTGGTGGGAAAACTTTCGCACCCGTTCATCATCACGTTGCATGACATGGGGATTGAGGAGTCGACCTCCACGCCGTACCTGGTGATGGAGCTGGTGGAAGGGCAATCGCTGGAGCGGATTTTGACGAATGGAAGCGTGCCGTACACATCGGCGTGCGGCTGGGCGGCGCAGGTGGCGGTGGCGCTGAATGTGGCGCACAAGCATGGGATTATTCACGGCGACGTGAAGCCGGCGAACATCCTGGTTACGGCCGATGGGCGCACGAAATTGACAGACTTCGGCATGGCGCGACTCTCGAGCCACGATACGAAGGACACTTCCCTGCTGGGGACGCCTGCTTACTGGTGCCCGGAGCAGATCATGGGGCGGGCGCAGGATGCGCGGTCGGATATTTTCTCGCTTGGCGTACTGCTTTACGAGATGGTAACGGGGATTTCGCCGTTCGCGGCGGATTCGCTGCAGAAGGTCTGCAATCACGTGCTGTCTTCGCGGCCGCTGCCGCCTTCGCAGGTGAATGCGTCGATTCCGAAAGAACTGGATGAAATTCTGGCCAAATGCCTGGCGAAGGATCCGCAGCAGCGGATGGCTTCGGCGGAGGTTTTGGCGGAGCAGTTGTATCCGCTGGCGCGGCGGAAGACGGTGACGTCGGCAGTGGCGCCTGCGGTGGAGCAGTCGCTGCGCAGCAGGGCGACGCGGTTTTTGCGTTCGGCGTAAAGAAGATTCCACAATAATTGGAAATTGTCAGGTGCCTATATTGGGCATCGTGGCAGGGGTGTGGGCCGAGATATTGGTACGCGCTGAAGAAAAGAGATGATAACGCAGAGACACAGAGGGCGCAGAGGATTCGCAGAGAAGAGAAAACCAAGAGGGCTGGCTTAAAAGACCAGCGCTCCAGATAAGAATAAAGAGAGCTAAAGCAAGACCCCAGACGTGAAACCGGCCCTTCGGCTTCGCTCAGGACAAGCGTGTGGGGCACCCGGTTCGGTTGATGTGTGATTATTCGTAGCGGAGGGCTTCTACCGGGTCGAGCTTGGCGGCTTTCATGGCGGGCCAGACGCCGAAGATGAGGCCGATGCTGACGCTGACGCAGACGCCCACGATGGCGGCCCAGAGGGGTACGCTGCCGGGCCATTTGAGGCCGAGGCGCACCAACAGCACGAGACCATTCACAAGAATGAGAGCGATTAGGCCGCCGAGGCCGGTGAGGGTCATGGCTTCCAGCAGGAACTGCCAGATGATGTCCTTGCTTTTTGCGCCGATGGCTTTGCGGACGCCGATTTCGCGGGTACGTTCGGTGACGCTGACGAGCATGATATTCATCACGCCGACGCCGCCGATGAGCAGGCCGATGGCACTGAGAACGACAGTGGCGATGGCGACTTTGCCGACGATGTTGTGGAATTCCTTGATCTGCTCTTCAGCGGTGGCGACGGAAAAGTTGTCCTTGCCGTCATAGGGGACGTTGCGGCGGCGGCGAAGGACTTCGGTGATCTGGTCCACCATCTGGCTGAGCATGTTCGGCTGAGCCTGCACGCGGAGGTTCAGCTCGGTGGCCGAAGGAAATGTTTTGCGGAAAGTGCTGAAGGGGATCAGGACGCGGCGGTCTTCGTCGCCCATGCCGAACCCGCCCTTGGGCTTTTCCACCACACCGATTACCTGAAAACTGGAGCCGTCAATCGTAACGTCTTTGCCGATGGGGCTGCCTTCGGGAAAAAGCACCGGGGCGACATTTTCGCCGAGCATGACGACCTTTTCCTTGTGGAGATCGTCGCCTTCGCTGATGAAGCGGCCGGAGAGGGTTGCGGCGTTGGCGTAGACGAGTCCGAAATTGGGCTGCACGCCGCGGAAATCGATGGCGGTAACTTCGCCCGATTTGGTACGGACCGTGTGAGGAACGTCCCAGTCGCTGGTGACAAACGCGGTAATGTTTTTCACGGTGGGGCAGCTTTCCTGAAGGGCGCGCTCGTCGTCAAGGGTGAGGGGCTTGCGCTGGCGTTCTTCGAGGGGCGGTGGGCCACCATGGCGGCCCTGATCCCACTTGGTGACGAAGGCGGTGTCCGCGCCGAACTGCTTCACGTTTTCCTGGATTTGCGCGTCGAAGCCGGTGATGAGAGCGGCGACGAGCATGATGACGCTGACACCCAGGACCACGCCAAAGATCGTGAGGGCGCTACGCAGTTTGTGGGTGCGGAGCGCATCCATCGCTTGCCGGAGATTTTCGCCGTTGGCTTGAGGCATAAGCGCGCCTAGCTTTCCGCTCGAAGAGCTTCAATCGGATCGAGTTTCGCCGCCCGCATGGCCGGGAAAATGCCGAAAAAGAGTCCCACGGCCGTGGCGAGGATCAGGGAAAGAATGACAGCGGTGAGAGGAGTTTCCATGGGGAACGAGAAAACCGCTTTCACCAGATAGACGGCGAGATACGCGGTGATGATGCCGATGAGGCCACCACATGCAGCGAGGACCGCGGACTCCGTGAGAAATTGCAGAAGGATGTGCATTTTCCGCGCGCCGAGCGAACGGCGCAAACCGATCTCGCGGGTGCGTTCGGTGACGCTAGCGAGCATGATGTTCATGATGACGATGCCGCCGACGACGAGAAAAACGCTGACGAGCGCCATGGCCACGAAGGCGAGATTGCCGGTGAGGTCGTGCCAGAGAGCCATGATGGAATCGGAGCCGAGAATGGCGAAGTTGTCGGGAGCATTGTAGTCGAGATGACGCAAGGCGCGCAGGTACATACGGGCTTCGTCCTGGCTGGCACTCATCATTTCTGCATTGGGCGCTTGAATGAAGATAGCGATCCAATCAATCCCGCGTTGCCAGCTCTTATGAAAGGTATTCATGGGGATGATCATGAAATTGTCTTGCGATTGGCCGAAGGCGCTGCCAATGGCTTCGGCGACGCCAATGACCTCATAGGAATGGGTGCCGACGCGAATGGATTTGCCGAGGGGATCGACGTTGGGGAAAAATTTCAGCGCGAGGTCGGAACCGATGAAGGCGACGTCGGAATGGTGCTCGTCGTCGGCAGGAGTGATGAAGCGGCCTTCGGAGATGTTGAGGTTGCGGACATCGGCGAAATTCGCGGTGGTGCCCATGATGCTGGTGTTTTCCATGATGATGTCGCCAACGCGGGTTTGGTTGTTGAGGTCCCCTTCGGCGGCAACCGCACGGGCAAGTCTCATGCTGTCGCGAAGGCGCCGGTATTCGTCGAGGGTGACCATGGGGCGCTTTTGGGCTTTGATGAATTCGTCGCGGCTGGTGATGATGCCAAAGCGGTCGACGATGAAGACGTTGGCGCCGAGGTTAGCAACGCGCTCGGCGACATAGAGGTTGAGGCCGGCGATGACGCTCATGACGAAAACGAGGGTAGTGACGGCAAGGATAACACCGAGGAGAGTGAGGAAACTACGTAGCTTGTGGGCGCGCAGGGCATCCAAAGAGAGCTTGAAGGTCTCGTAAAAGGTGATCCAGCCTTTCTTAAGACGCTGCAGGCGCGAGGCGGACACCGCCGCATGGCCGGCAAGCGGCGGGACGCTGGTCAAGCTATCCATGGGGGAAATGCCCAAACTGTGCTCCTGTGTCATTAAAGACGAACCACCCAGCCAAATCGTTCCTTAGTTAGACGTTTTAGATGTGTATAAGCTTTCATTCGGGGCGGCTATAATCAGAAAGAAGCACCATTGTACCTGGATGGCGGAAGGGACGCAGTGGAAACTGTCGCACTGATGCTGGGGAGAAGGTGTGGGACTGCGCCCCTGGATATGTCTCTAATGTTAACAATTAAAAGACGTTATACCATAATTCTGCGTGCCACCGGGGTACTGGCGCTGTTGTTGTCGGGTTCGGCCTCTTTTGGCCAATCGGCCCCATCGGAGCAGCCCGCGGCGGGGGATTCCGGGGAGAACGGCGAACTGTTCAGGCGGGTGATCGCGAATCAGAAGCAGGTAGACGCGAACATGAACACTTATGAACGGGTGGAACGGGTAGAGATTCGAAAGACCGGGAGCGATCCGAACCCGAGCGAAGTGAGGGTATGGCGGGTTTTTCCGGCAGGCACGGGAACCAGCAAGATTCCCCTGACGACGGAGGCGAAACCCGCGAGTGCGGAGAGTTACCGGGCGGCGCTCGAGAAACTGCAGACGACGCTGGCCTGGGCGGCGGAAACGGGGCCGGCGCAACGAGAGGCATACGCGAGAGTCGAGAAGCGAAAGAAGGAACGTAACGAGCTGATCGATACGACCCGGAAAGCATTTGTGTTTGCGAAGATTGGCGAGGAGACGCGCGCAGGCCGGGTGCTGGTGAAATATGAAATGACGCGCAACCCCGCTTTCAAGCCGGCGACGCGGAACGAAATGTTATTCACGGGATTGCGGGTGCTCTGTGGATCGATAAGGAAACTTCGGAACTGGCGAAGATCGAAGGCCACGTTACGGAGGATATTAATCTGGCGCTGTTTCTGGCGAAGGTCTACCGGGGCAGTTATTTCATGCAGGAGTGGTATGAGATGGCTCCCGGCGTGTGGCTGCCAAGCTACCAGCAGTACGATTTTGACGGGCGGAAATTCGTGGTGCCGTTTTCGATTCACGAGCGGACGTTTTATACGAACTACAAGCGGGTGGGGCCGCCGAAAGAGGCGGTGGAAGTGGTGCGTGGCGAACTGAGCAAACTGGGGGAAAATCGGGCGGACCCGTGAGGGGCCGCTTGTTAAAATGGGGTGATAGGTTCAGGTCCAGTTAGCGGATCGGAGGTCCAATGATCCGTCGTACCTCACTCCTTCTACTGCTCTGCGGTTTTCTGCCCCTGATTTGTGTCGCCCAGGACAATCCAGCAACCTCGCCATCCGTACCCAGCCAGCAATCTACCCAGGCCGCGACGGAGCCAACTCCGACTTCAGCCGCCAAGAACGAGAAGCCCAAAAAAGTGTGGACGAACGACGACGTGAAAGGCGCGGGCAGCGTCTCGGTTGTCGGCGACAAAAGATCGGAAGAGCGTCGTTAGGGAAAGATGTCCAGTGTT
>Ga0210389_10000727_pt1 | contig 28436 bp, 18 predicted proteins | sample IncBWH28OmetaG_FD_160127 | JGI IMG/M metagenome (GOLD analysis project Ga0210389, IMG submission 160127) | Forest soil microbial communities from Barre Woods Harvard Forest LTER site, Petersham, Massachusetts, United States - Inc-BW-H-28-O ... | reverse complement strand
TTTGATTTTGGTGCGGGAGGCGAAGCGGCGGTAGTTGCGGAAGGCGATTTCGTTCAGTTCGAGTTGCTTGCGGTGGCGCAGCAGGCTGACGGTTGAACTCACGGGCAGAAGATAGTCGCGGCCGGAGATGGCGACGTAGTCGTAGTCGACCGTCATGGCGGCGGCGTGCATGGAGAAGTCGTGCGGCAGGTTATCGGCTTCGACCGTGATGCGGCGGATTCCGCTGGTGGCGGCGTCGATGTAGACCAGACCGTGAAAGCCCACTCCGATGGTGTTGTTGCTCTCGCTCAGGTCGAGGGTTGCGTTTTCGCGGGCCACACGATAACTCAGAATGTGCAGGGTTGATCCGTCGCCCAGACTGCCGGCCTCTTTCCAGGCGAACTCCGTTTTCGAAGATGGAGCGAACACGAGATTGAGCAGGGCGCCAAATTCTCCCACGGAAATAGGCCAGGTCGCATTCATATCAGCGCGTTTCAGGCTGCTGCGCTTGCCATTGACTTCCAGCGTGCTGCGCGACTCCTGCCGGTCGTGATAAGTCAGCAGTTCGGCGATCGAGTCGCGATGCTTCCAGTTGCCGTTGCCCGATTGATCGACCGAGCGGCTGGTAACCTCGATGCACACGAAATTCGGCAGAGACTTGTTATAGTCGAGCGCACGCTTTCGGGCGCCACCAATGATCGTTTCTAACTCGTCCGGCGAGGGCGAGGGAACGGTGCCGGCGGGCAGCGATGTGATGACCAGACGTTTGCTGGTGTGTCCGTCAGCTTCTGTCGGGCCGGAAATGTTGGCGAGCTCGCTCGTGTCATTTTGTGGCTGGGCTGCGCCGGCAGCGCTGTCGGGCGTAGTCGCGGCCGCTAACTCGGGGCCATCGATGCGGAACGTCAAGCCGCGTTCGCTGGTCTTTCCATCCTGCGTGAGCTTTTCAATGACTTCATAATCGCCGCTGGGCAGCGAGGTCGATTGAATCGACGCCAGGTACGGAATCGAGCCCGGGCCAGTGGTCTTCGCCAGATGCAGAGGCACTTGCGCAATCGCTTCGTGACTCTTCAGAACTTCCATCTCGAGGGTCGGTTGCTCGGTCGAGTTTGCGTCAGGATGCACCATGAAAAAGAAAGAGATTTGTTTTGTGCCATGCGGCACGCGACCGGAAATGCTGGGTACGACCTTGCCTTTGCCGTACTGCATGGGCTCGGTCGATTCCATTTCGGCGGGGATGGGATCGAGACGCTGCACCATGGTTACATCGCCAAGCGACGGGCCAGCGGCTTCGCTCGGGATTTCGAATTCCTGCCGCTGAGCGCCGGCCTTGTCGCTGTTGCGGTCGAGCACTGCCGTTTCGACGACGTATTGGCCGGGCTCGGCGGTGAAGTGGCGCTGCATGGTGATCAACTCCGACTGCGCGCTTTCTTTGGAGTCGAGCGAACCGTGTTTCGGGACATCCTCGCTGAAATGCTCGATCACTTCGCCGGCTTTATTTTTGATCCGCGCCACGATGGAAACATGCAGCGAATAAAGATTGGCGTTGGGATCGTCGCGGGTTTCGAGTGCGTCGATGGGAACCTCGACCACGAGGGCGTTCTCATTGCCGGTGGGCAAATCTCCCAGACGCAAAACGGCGGAGTGAAACTTCACATCCGCGGGCAGCTGCGATTCCGTCAGCAGCTTGAGCAGCGGTGCTTCAAAAGGCCGAATGCCGGAGCCCGCGTCGGGCGGCACCGCAAAATAACCGGCCCGCGAATGAATCTTCAGCCCCTTGCGCACCGGCTGCACCGCCACCGGCCGAAACTTCCCGTCATATTGCTGAATAGGAGGAATGTAGGAAGCCTCGTAATACGTGGTCATGTCCGCGATCATTTGCTGCAGTGGTTTCTTCAGATTGTCCTGCGAGAATATGTAGGAGCCACCCGTGCCGACCGCCAATTCCGCGACGGGATTCTTGCTTACATTGGTATTTTCAATCTCGAATCGGTTGACTTCGTCGTTATACATGGGAATCATTCCCGGGCCGTAGGGCCTGGGATAGTCTGCGGCGGGACCGGTGGGCAGGGGATTCCGGATGTTGAAGAGAGCAAGACCACCCATGGCAATCGCTGCCGACATTCCTTCCATCACTCTTGTGTCAACGGCAGTTTTATCGATCACGTAAATGCTGATGCCGGCGCGATTGGCCGCACCGGCAATAGTGCGCAACATATCCTTCGCACTGGCATCGGGCGGCAGGCCTTCGGTGAAGTAGATGATGACCTTGCGCCCGTGAATTTGCCTCTGCGTTCGTGCGAGGGCCAGCAGGCCGGCAAGCGGCGGCTGGGTGTGCTGCTCGAGCATGATCCGTTGAGATTCCTGCAGGGATGCCAGCATGACCTGGGCCGTCGTGCGTTCATCCGCGCCAGCCTTCATGCCGGCAAGATTTGAGCCCGTGCGTGCCAGGGAAAGGAGTTCTTTCTCGGGAAGTGAGCCGTCTGGGCTTTTTTCGATATCCTCGGCAGCAGTTGCAGCGTTGATGGCCTTGTCGATGGCGGCGCGGTCGGAGGTGAATTCCTGCATGAGGCGGAGACGACCCGCGACCGTCAGGATTGAAAAGGAAAATCCATTGGCGGGCACCAGTTTCAGAATCTTCCTGGCCACATTGCGTGCATTGGTCGCGCCGGACGTGTCCAGTGGGTCGAACAACAGAGTGATGGGATGATCCGCAGCGGATTGTCCGCTAACCAGCCGAAGATCGGAGAGCTTTACCGCAGAACCGCTATCGGAAACCGTGATGTCTGCCGGCCTTAAGTCAACGACTGGCCTGTTCTTCTTGTCGTGAACGACGAGATCAAGCGTGACTTCGTCGGCGTTCGAGACAATCGTGGTCTTGTCAGTTTGTTGCGCGGGCGGCTCCGGCGCGGGCGGAGCGACGGCGCTCGATGCCGGGGTTGTTTGGGTGTAACCGGGCAGGGCAAGAAACGTGAGGGCAAGCAGCGCAACCATCCCTGTCTTACGCATGAGAAAATCCTCGAGGGAGTTCGGAGAAGTCGCCGTCTGGATTCCGCACTTACCCTGACGGGCCGGTCTCCGCTTCTGCTTTCAAAGTACGCGCCATTCTACATCGGTTTCGTGGTGCCGACCACAATGCTCTGAGTTGAGGCAGTTCCGGAGACGCCGATTGCGCCGCGGTTCCCGGCCGACATTATCGTGTCATCATTCTGCTGCGAGCATTAATTCTGTGATCGTTTTGTGATCTAATTCCGTCTCTGATCATCTGACTGTTTATCGGAAGATTAACCGGGGGGCAGGATGCCCCGTTTGGCGGCCATGTCAGGTTCGAATCCGAATATGCTGCGCCTAGGCAAGAAAATCGGGTTTGTCGCCGGAGTGATCTTGTTCGGCGCGGTAATTTTGTCCACTCGGTATTACATGGTGGACGTGCCGGTCTATCATTTTTTCGGCCATTTTTTGGGGGGCGGGGAAGGGCCCGATCCTTCCGCGTTGCACCTTCGCGGGGAATTCGTGGAAAGCAATCTGGGAGCGGCGCAGGGAGCGTCGGGGTCACTGACCGTGCGCATGATTGCGCAGCAGTTTGTTTTTGTGCCGCAGTGCGTGGAAGTGCCCGCGGGCGTTCCCGTCACTTTTCGGATGACCAGTGCCGACGTGGTGCACATGTTGAGTTTCCTGGGCACGGACTATGGGCTGAAGGTTGTGCCGGGGGCGGTGACCGAGGCGACTTTCGCTTTTGCTAAGCCCGGCACGTTCAAGATTCCCTGCCATGAGTTCTGCGGTGCCGGCCATTATGCGATGCGAGGCCAGCTGAATGTCGTGCCGCGAGAGCAGTTTGCCGGCATGCTTCCGGGCGAAAGGCGGACCTGTGAGCTACGCTAGGCGAAATGCGCGGCTGCGGATCGCGGTATGGCTTGGAATGTTGGCGGGTTTGTTTGTGGTGACGTTACTGCTCCCGGGAAGGAATTCTTCCGCACAATCTTTGGCGAACTCGGCTTCGGCAAAACCAGCTTCGGGAAACCCAGCTTCGGTAAACCCGGCTTCGGCGACACCGGTTTCCGCAACGCCGGCGAATTCCGAACCTCCGGTGCGCATTCCTTCGAACGTGGCCTGGACGGAGGGAACACTCAAGACTATTTCGCGAGGCGATGCGTTTCGTGGATTGCTGCTGGCGCGGCGCTGCAATCATTGTCACGGCGAGGAAGGATTCGCTTCTGTCGCCGCATTCCCGAACCTGGCGGGCATGGACCGGTTGTCGTTCTGGAAACAGATGCAGGATTTTCGAGCGGGGAAGCGCAGTTCGCCGGTGATGGAGCCGATTGCCCAGGGATTTACTGAGCGGGACTCGGCCGACCTGGCGGCTTATTTCGCCATGCTGCCGACGGCGAGCGACGCGCAGGATAACCGGGCGTTTCCGCAGGCCATGCACGATCCGGCCCGGGCCACGATGGCGATCCGGTTGATTGTTTTCGGAGATGGTCAGCGCGGGATTCCGCCCTGCCAGGCGTGTCATGGTCCCGTGAACTCGGTGAAGGGAGCTCCACCACTGTCAAAGCAGAATGGCGACTATCTGGAGCAGCAGCTCGAATATTTTTCGAATGGATTTCGGAGCAATGATATTAATGTTCGCATGCGCACTGTTGCCAGACAGCTTACGGCGGAGGAAAAGACATCGGTGTCGGAATACTACGGCGCTGGTTTGGGGCCGGGAGTAAACTAGCGCCGACCGGTTGCTTCTACCGAATGCTTCGGAAAATTCGCAGACAGTAAAATTCTACTGGCATTCAGCGGGTCAGGAGATGAGTTGACGATACTTGCAGGCGAACAACAGCGCGCGCTCGTCCAATGGAAAAACCTGCTGGCGGAGTCGGGATTGGAACGCGTGCTGGTGCGCGACGCGGGGAGCGATCCGGCGCGGACTCCGGAGAGACTGCAGTGGTTCGTGCGCTTATTCGGCGAAGGCCAGGGCCAGAGCGTGGATGAGCGCGAGTTCGACAGTTGCGTGCCGGAAGAAGTGCGGGCGACGGTTGAAGATCTCGGCCTGGTGAAGCGAGTTGGAGATAGAGTGGCCGCGGGATACCGGCTGGTGTTTCATCTGGGACTGTGGCTGTTCTGCGAATGGAAGTCGCCGACGGCGAAGTTTTACTACGGAAATGACTCGCTCTTGTTAAGCCGCACGCTTGATGGCGCTGTGGCAGGCAATGCTCTCGACTTGTGTTCGGGTGTGGGGACGCAGGCGCTGGTGTGCGCGCGGACGGCGGCTCGGGTTACGGCGGTCGAGATTGAACCGTTGGCCGCGAAACTGTTCTGGGTGAACGCGGCTATGAACGGGCTGTCGGACAAGTTGGAGCTGATCAACGGCAACCTGCTCGAGCCGGTGGCGGGAAGAAAGTTCGACGTGATTTCCTGCAATCCTCCGTTCATGCCGGTGCCGAAAGGGGTGCGGTATCCGCGGTTCGGGGACGGGGGCGGCGACGGGCTCGACATTGTTCGCCGGCTGATGGCCGGGCTGCCGGAAGCGCTCGCGCCGGGCGGGCGCTGCGAAGTGATCGCCGCGGTTCTGGGAAATCGCGAGCGGCCGGATCTGGCTCCGTTCCAGAAGATGGCTGCAGATTCGTGCCTGGCGATTATTGTCGATTGCTGCACTCGCGACGAACTCGAAGGCGAAACCATGAAGCGGCTGGTCGCGTTGAGCAGCATGGAAGACGAAGGCGGCGCCGGGAAAGATGTCACTCCGCAAGAGATTGAAGAAGCGTTTCGACGGCACTTCGCGAGCATGGGGGCGACTCACCTCTATTGTTACGTGCTGCATGCCACGCAATCGCCGAGCCCGATGATGTGCGCGTCGTATCGGGATGAGGCCAGCAATTCGGTTTGGATGACGCCGGTGGTTTGAGCCGCGCGCTATTAATTCAAGGCGAGAAATCCGTTTTTCCCCTCTGCGGTCGGGCCGTGCTCGATTCGATGGCTGGGGCGGCTGTCCCATATAAAAGGGTTCCGAATTAAAAGGGATCTATCGCAGCGCTGAAAGCGCTGCGCCACCCAAGACCTACATCTATTTCGCGCGGTAGACGGTTTTGCCGGCGACCATGGTCCACAGGACTTTGGTTTCGCGCATTTTTTCTGGAGAGATGGTCAGGACGTCGCGGTCTAGCAGGACCAGGTCGGCACGTTTGCCGGGGGCGATGGTGCCGATGGAGTCGAGGTTCATGGCGCGGGCGGAGTTGCGGGTGTAGGCGTAGAACATGGCTTCGCGGGGCATGGCTTGCGAGGGGTCGAGGACGCCTTCCGATCCTTTGCGGGTTTCGGCCTGATAGATGGCGTAGAAAATGTTGGCGGTCGAGACCGGCCAGTCGCTCGCTCCGGAAATAATTCCGCCGTTGTCGAGGATAGAGCGGGCGGGATATTGCCACTTGTAAATTTCAGCGTCGAGATAGGGCTTTACGATTTCGATGGTGTCATTGCTGGCTTCGGCCCAGAAAAGTTGCAGGGCGCTGATGACGCCGAGTTCGCGGAAGCGGGGAAAATCTTCCGGGCGGACGAACTGTTCGTGAGTCAGGGTGTGGGGCAAGCCGGAATTGCCGTTCGCTTGGCGGGCGGCGGCAATTCCGTCGAGCGCGGCTTTGACGGCGCCGTCGCCGATGGCGTGGACGTGGATGATTAATCCTTGCTTGTCGGCGGCGATGCAGAGCTCGGCAAATGTTTTCGGATCGAACAGGAGTTCGCCGTTGCGGCCGGTGTTTTTGTAGGGCTTGGTGAGGTTGGCGGTTTGCGAGGGGAATTCGACCACACCGTCGGCGAAGATTTTGATTCCGGTGACGTGCAGGTTAGGGACATCTTTGTATACGTCGCGAGTGTGCTGCACGGTGGCGAGTTCGGCAGTGGGATCTTTGGCCAGGACTTGCGGGAAGGCCACGATTTGCGAAGTCAGTTCGCCGTGGTCGGCGAGCAATTTGTAAGCTCGCAAAACATTATCGCTGGCCAGGGGATCGAGCCATGCGGTAATGCCGAGGCTGTAGTTGTATTGCAAGGCGGCGCGGCCCGCGGCCAGCAGGGTATCAGGCGTGGGCTCGGGCAGGAGCGGTTCGATCTTTTCCAAACCCGCATCGACCAGGAAGCCGTTGGGCTGGCCATCTTTACTAATGCCGTAATAGCTGCGCCGGTCGGCCGAAAGTTTCTGCAGAAAAGCAGCAGTGATGCCGGCGCGCTGCAGCAATGCGCGATTGGCCCAGGCGGTGTGGCCGTCCATGCCGCGGAGCAGGATGCTTTGCGTGGCGTAGGCGCCGGTGCTGAAGTCGGCGTTGAGCACGTCCGGGTGCGACCAGAATTCCAGGGGCAGGCCCTGAATTTCAAGAATGTCGCCGCGCATGCCCCGGTGCGTTTTCTTCGCGTTGTCGACGAACGGCGGCAGCTGCTTGAGCGAGAAAACTTTTTCGCTGGCGTCGGCGCCGATCAGGCCGAGTCCACCCTCGATGGAGTGGCTGTGCGAATCGATGAAACCGGGGAACAGGCTCTTGCCCTGGAGGTCGATACGCTCGGCGCCGGCGGAAACGGACTTCTCGACTTCGGAAAGGTTGCCGACCGCGACGATTTTGTCGCCGCGAATCGCGACCGCTTCGGCATAGGGATTCTGCGGATCGCCGGTGAAGACTTTGGCGTGGAAGAAAATTCGTTCGCCGGAAGTTTCCTGGGAGCGAAGCGGGGAAGTGGCCAGCAGAAGAAAGAACGAAGCGGCTAGAAGAGTCAGAATGCGGCGCGCGGTTTGTCTCACCCGATCTCCATTTCCTATCAACCTGTTCCTATTAACCTGCGACAAAATCCAACGAAACGGGAACCCACACGTCAAACGTTGGCGAGGCGCACGGCGTCAGGCGGGTTCGGCCCCTCGCCACATTTTGAAGGTTCCCTGGCCTGCCGGCGAGACGGTAACGGTTGTTACTCTCCCGTTTACCGGCACGGTCACTTCGAACCTGCGGATATCACTGGTCGGCTGGAATCTGAACTTCACTTTGCCGCCTTCGGAATGCCAGTGGCCGTAGGTTCGAGAAGATATATCGATCTCGGGCTCGGCACTTCCTGCCGGTCTTTGGGGATAAGCGGCATACCACGCGCTACCTGCTGAGTCGAAGGCGAATTTTCCGTACCAACTATCGACCCTGGCGTTCCAGGCTTCCCCCACCAGTCCATTGTCCGGGCCTTTGCCGGGGAAATTATCGGGAGTCCAGCCATACAGTTTGTAGACGTGATCCCAGTAGATTCTGCGCACATCGCCCAGCGTCAGGCCCGCGCCCATGTCGTATTCGTCATTATCGTAGTTGTCCTTCATCAGTCCATACGGTCCGCGGACGAGAACGTAGAAGTCGGTAGGCGACGGAAAATCGTCGATCTGCAACTTGCCCATCCAGTTCTGAATATAGCCGCGAACGCTTTCCAGTTGCTGGACGGGGGTCCAATCCCTGTCGGCGCGGGCTGCGAGATGGGGAAATCCGAACAGGCCTCCACCCTTATCGCTGGCGTTCACGGACCAATGAAGTCCGCTCTTGGGGTCAACTCTGTCCGGGCCCCAGTAAGAATCGTAGCCGTTGGTCTCCCAGCTGATGGCGGCGAGCAACCACTCCACGGGAACGTCAAAGAGGGAGGCAACCATGCGCGCGCGTGCGACAAACTCGGCCCCGAACCACTGCGCCTGCTCCGCTTCGTGAATCACATCCATACGTCACTTCCCTCCGCCATTGCCGCGAGCGAGGGAATTCTAGCTGAGCTGCGGAAGGCGTTCAACCGTGCGATCCTGTAGCTCCTCCGCTGCCGTCAGAAGCGAACTTCGGGAGGCAGTTGTGGCACGGATCGTCCATGTCGCGGATTAGAAGTTAAACTTCACCGCCAGTTGCATCTCGCGCGGACCGTTGCCGGACTGGTTGAAGATCTTTCCAAAGTTTCCGGTATCGTCGACCGTCGTGTCCGGTGTACCGAACACGGGGTGATTGAAGGCGTTCCGCGCCTCCAGACGAACCTCAACAAACATTTCCTCGCGGACCGGGAACTGCTTAACGACCGACATGTTTGTGGTAAATGACCACGGCGAACGGATGCTTCCCAGTGCGCGCGGGGCATTGCCCAGCGTGAAGTCGGGGGGACGAGAGAATATGCTGGTATCGGCAAAGTAGTTGTCGACCCAATCCGGACCGTGATTGCGCTTGGGTGTTCCGGAAATGTTCGGCCGCATCGCGCCATAGGTCGGGATCGCGTTGCCATCCGCCAGGGTGAAAGCCAGGGGCCGGCCGTCGGCAATGCGCCAGATGCCGTTCGTCTTCCAGCCGCCAATGACCGCGTCGGCCCAGCGCGGCATGTTGCCCAGGAACGCGCGCTTCCGCCCAAACGGCAGATCGTAGGTGTAGCTGAACTGCAAAACGGATGGAATGTCGAACGTCGACAGGCTGCGCTCCAGCCACGGCTTGTTGGGATCCTGCAGGCTGGTGAAACTACCCAGCCAGGTCACGTTGTCGTCCGCTTGCGACGAATTGTCGATCGATTTTGACCAGACATAAGTGGCTAGGAACTGCAGTCCGTTGGAATAGCGCTTCTCCGCGCTCAGTTGCAGTCCGTTGTAGCTCGAAGCGCCTATCAGCCGAGGTTCGATAGAAACGCCGGTGAACTGCGGATAAGGAATCAGCAACTGCGTATATTGAACCGACGGGCTCGACAGCGAGCTGTTGGGGTCCGAGATAACTGAAGCGAGGGGGTTGTTGATGTAGGTATTGAGGCAAGCGATACTCATGACTTGGCATGGCTGCGTCGGGTCGGGGCCGGCAGCGGGTATTCCCTCCACCCACGGGCCCAGGTGGTCGATATAGTTGGATCCGCTGAACGGCAGGTGGGTACCTTTCTTGCCGATGTATTCCAGGTTGAGCACGACGTTGCCACGCAGTTCCCGCTCGATGCCAAGGCTCCAGCTCTGGTCATACGGAGTCTGGTTAGCGCTCGCAGTGCGCAATGGGCCGTTCGCGTTGTAGCCAACATCGTTCAGCAAGCCGAGCGTATTCCCGGCGGGCTGAGTCAATCCGTTGGGATAAGGATTACTCAGGTGCAGGTAAGGAATCGCGCCGTCATTCTGATAAGTATTGATCACATTCGTGTATTGATTGAAGCCTTGACTGCCATATGGCACCACGCCGGTGACGCCCGACCGGGATTGACCGAAGTAAATTCCGTAGCCGCCCCGGACCACCATCTTCGGGAGAAACTGCAGGGCGAAGCCGAAGCGCGGCTGAATGTCATGCCAGTCGGTCACGTAGTTTGTGCGCTGGCTTGGGGTTACAAAAACCTCGCCGCCCTGCAGTGGGAGAGTATCGGTTGCGCCGCTCACAGGATCGGGGTAGGTGAGGCTGCCGCCGCCTAGGGGACTCGTCACGGTGGGGTTGAACCAGTTCTGCCGGTTATAGCGATCAGTTCGGGGCAGCGTAACGTCATAACGCAAACCCAGATTCAAAGTCAGTTTCGGAGTTGCTTTCCAGTTGTCCAGGCCAAAGAAACCGTACTGGAAGTTTTCGGTCGCCGGCCGAAACTGGATTTCGTAGTAGGAGTTGCCGTTCATGGTGCCCATCAGGAAGCTGGCGAAAGAGTCTCCGCCGCAATAGGCAATTCCTGTGTTTCCGTAAAGTGGATTACTCGCGTCCGGGCAGGCGGCGGACCCGCTCTCGTCGAAGCTGAAGATGCCGAGTGGCGCGTTGGTCTGGATGTAGTTCATCTGGTGCAGCCGCTGGTCAAAGCCGAATTTCAACTCGTGCCGGCCATGCACTTTATCGAGAGTGGCCGACAATTCGCCCGTATCCTGACCGAGCCGGTAGTTGCCGTAGGGATCCGTGCCCGTGCTCGTCCCGCCGTTGTTCGCATAAGTGTTTATATAAATGGCGGGCACACCGTTAAACCCGTTGCTCTGCAGATAGGAGGGGAACCCCAGTGTGGAGAGAGGATCGTTCACGCCGTGAGGGTTGTAGGCGTCGATGTGCCAGACGCCGCGCGTGAAGCCGAATGTCACATTCAGAAGCAAGGTTGGAGTGAACGTATGCGTGTCGTTGACTGCGAACAGGTGGGCATTGGTCCATCCCGGACCACCCTGGCAAGGGTCGGTGAAATTCTTGAAACAGTCGAGACCCTTGGAATGGCTGTACTGGTAGGAATACTTGACGCTAACCAGGTTTTTCTCGTTGAAACGGTTGTCGACCTTAATGTCGTACTGATCGTTGTAGTTCAGACTGGGACCTGATCCAAACCAGTTACTGTAAATGCCCTCCTGTGGGGTGTTCGGTTCCGGATAAAGCTGCAGCATCTTCTGCGCCACGGGATCGATCAGATTGCCGGGCACATTCGGCGGTTGGAGATTGGCCGGCAGGTTGGGGTTGCCGGGACTGGTGTAGGCGCCGACTTGGTTGAAGGGAATGAATGTGTTCGGGCCGGTTGCCAGGGCTGCGCCCACATTGCCGTCGTAGATGCGTTGGTATGGGTCGAAGAGTTGCCCACTCGCCACCGTTTGCGTAAAGTCATCGGCCTGCACGCACCGTCCGTAGTTCGGGTCTCCGACTGTCGAGTCCCAAGCTCCAGGATGAAAATTGCCGTTGGAATCGGTATTGCCCTGCGCTAAACACACCTCGCCGAAATCGGCGTGGTTACGCATGGCGTCCGTCGGCACGCCGAACGTAGCGGTGCCCAGGCCCGTCGACCGTAAGCCGTCGTAATCGACAAAGAAAAAAGTCTTGTTTTTGATGATCGGGCCGCCAAAAGTGAAGCCGAAATTATTGCGGCGCAACGGTGGCAGGGGTTGCCCAGCCCGATCGGCGAACCAGTTGTTCGCGTCGAACAGGGCATCACGCACGAAGTCATAGCCGCTGCCGTGAAACTTGTTGGTCCCGGAACGCGTGATCATGTTGATCACCGATGACCCGGAAAAGCCATATTCCGCGCTGAAGTTCGTCTGCTCCACCTTAAATTCTTCCACCGCCTCCGGAGACGGAAGATAGGTCGCCTCCGTGATGCCTCCGTTGGGCTCGGAGTTCGTGACCGAAGCGCCATCTGTCAGAATGTCGGCCTGGGCGCCGCGGCTTCCGTTGGAGACAAAGTTCGTGCCGGTACAGGTGACGTCGCACTGGTCGTCCATCTCGGTGACGCCCGGCGCTAGATTTACGAGTTCAATCACTTCGCGGTCGATCAACGGCAGATCGTTGATGAACCTCCGGTTGATGACCTGTCCGGTTTCCGCATCTTGGGTTTGGATAGCCTGGGCTTCGCCACTAACCACTACACTCTGGCTGCTGCCCGCGACCTTGAGTGTCAGATTCGTCGTAGCATTTTCGTTGATGTCCACTTTGAACCGGACGCTGACCACCCTTCCGAAACCCTTGGCTTCCGCCAAGACCACGTACACTCCGGGAGCAATTGAGCGGAAGAGGTAGCGACCGCTGCCGTCCGAAGTCGTGTTAAACGTGTAGCCCTTTTGTTGATCGGCAAGGACAACCTTTGCCCCCTCCACGACCGCCCCAGTACTGTCGGTTAGCTCACCGCTTACGGTGCCGAAGTAGGCCTGGCTGAAGAGCGTGGTGGGAAATGCAACTACGGTTGCCACGATGAAGAAAGCCGCGAGAATCCTGTGAGAACTGCCCTGCAGTACGGAAGTGAGTGGATTCATCTTCCCCCCTTTGGTCGCGTGAAACGGATGTGAGGCGACCATGTCCGAGCGACGGTCGCGGAATATTAAACCGATTTAATGTTTCTCGTCCAGACAGAAATTAATGGCTCAGGTTGGCGACCTGGGCAAGCCAGTTCACCGGCTGAGGAGTGGGATCCGGCGATTCCGGACATCTGGCTGAACCGGCAAAACCGGAGTCCGGGTCGAATCGGTCACCCTTACCTTGACGTCCATGGGCGTGACCTTCGTAATCGCTGCTGGTCGTTACCGCATTGCTGCTGCTGAGGGGCGCTCCTAGAATCGGTGGAGGGTTTACTCCGCCTGATTCCGCATGCCTGACATCACAAAACGACTGGACCGAGCCGAGATAGCGAAGCGCGTGGAGCGCGCGGAGAAGCTTTTGCAGAAAGGCAAGACTCCAGAAGCTCTAGACGAATATCTCCTTGTGCTGCGGGACGATGTGGAGAACGACGTGGTGCGGCAGCTGGCCGCGGATCTGTGCCTGTCGCTGAGCCGCAACGCCGATGCGGTGAGGTTGCTCGGCGATCTGTTCGAGCGCCAGGTGGGGGCCGGGGACGCGACCCGCGCCAGCCTGACCTACAAGAAGCTGGCGCGGCATGGCAGTCCGACGTGGCAGCAGAAATTCCGCTTCGGCCAGTTGCTGGAAGGCTCCAATAAGAAACTGGCGGTCGGCACCTACGAAGCGGCGTTGTCGGACCTGGTGAAACTTGGCAAGAAACACGAAGCGGCTGAGATTCTGGACCGCATTGTGGCGCTGGAACCGAACCGAGCCAACCTGCAGCGGGTGGCCGAGTTGGCATCGGAGCGGGGAGACCGCAGGGCCGCGGCGCTGGCGTTTCAGCAAGTGGCGCAGTTGTCCGCGTCCGAGGGCGGTGATTCGGCGCAGTGGTACGAGCGTGCTTACCAGGAAGATGCGTCGGATCAGGGCATCGCGCTGGCCTACGGCAAGACTTTGCTGTCGCAGGGGCAGGCCGGAGCGGCCATTTTCATTCTCGAATCGCAAATGAACTCCGGGCAGGTCACGGTAGGGTTGCGCGAAACCTATGCTGACGCGTTGGTGGCGGCAGGCCGCAACGCCGAAGCTGAGCCACTGGTGTGGCAACTGTTTGAGCAGAATCCGGGGCGAGTACAGCAGGTCATTTCGCTGATTGGAAGCCTGCTGGATGGCGAGCAGGATGACGAGGCGGTAGCGCTGGCGCGCAAGCTGGAACAATTCCAGCGCCGTCGCGGCGAGCGCCGCCAGTTTATCGCCATCATGGAAGACATCACGGCGCAGCGCCGCGCCTGCCCGCAGATGCTGGAGTTTCTCAGCGAACTTTATAACGCGTCCAATCGCGAAAACGACTACTGCCAGACGCTCTTGAAATTGTTTGATCTCTATTGCAGCACCGGTGAGTTTGCCAAGGCTGCCGAGTGTCTGGATCGCGCCGCCGAAGTCGATCCCTATGAAGCCGGCCACCTGAAACGGCTGGATATGCTGAAAGGAAAGGTGGACGACGGACGATTCAAAGTAATCTCGTCGCGTTTCAGCTCCGCCAGCAAGGCGCCCGAACCCGCTCACGTGGAGGGGCCGACGCTGGGAGCTTCGACGCTGCAGGATCTGATGCTGCAGGCGGAAATCCTGGTGCAGTACGGGATGCGCAACAAGGCGGTCGAGCGGTTACAGAGAATTCAGGAATTGTTTCCGCGCGAGGAAGAGCGCAACGAGGACTTACAGCGCTTGTATATGTCGGCGGGAGTGACTCCGCGTTATGCAGGGTCGGCGCCGTTGCCTCCAGCGCCGGCTCCGGTGGCTGCGACGGCTCCTGCTCCCGCTTCGGCGGCGCCGCCCGAGCACGCGACGGATGTGCGGGCGTTCACCCGCGTAGCCGAGATTTCGCGCAAGCTGTATCACCAGGGCACGGCCCCGGCGGTGCTCAATACCGCTGTGCGCGAGATTGGAACGCATTGGGAAGCGACGCGCTGCATTGCGGCGATGGGCAAGGCCGGCTCGTCGGCGACCGCGGTAGAAGAGTTCTGCATAGAGGGCCAGAAGAAGGCGAGTCATTCCGCAATTGGTGAACTGGTCGCGAGCCTGCAGAAGGCGGTCGATGGGCACGAGCCCCTCGCCATTGAAGACGCGCCCAAGGCCGTGGCCTTGCAGGCCGCGCGCAAGGCGGTGAGCGAACTGGGAGCCGCGTCATTGCTGGCCATCCCACTCAGCGACGGCGAAGAAATTGTGGGCATGCTGGTGCTGGTGCACAGCCGGTCGCGGGCGTGGCAGCAGTCGGACATGGTGGTGCTGAAGACTCTGTCGGAGCAGATGGTGATCGCTCTGAATAACGCCGGGTTGCGGCGGCTGGTCAAGAATCTATCGGTAACTGACGAGAAATCAGGATTGCTGAAGCGAGCTTCTTATATCGATCTGCTGCTGGCCGAGAGTAAACGTGCCATTCAAAACGCGTCGGCTCTTTCGGTGCTGTTGCTGCAGTTCGGCAAGAGCGCGGCCATGCTCAAGGAATATGGCGAGGCGGAAGTGCAGGCGGTGATGGAACGGGCGGGACAGCTGATTGCGGCCAGCATCCGCACCAATGATCTGGCGTTCCGTTACGACACTATGACGATCGCGATTCTGCTGGGCGAGACTGCGGAAAAGGAAGCCATGCTGGCGGTTGAAAAGCTGCGCAAGATCATTTCCGAAGTACGGCTGCCTGCGAAGGACGACGGCAGCCAGGGACATAACGCGCAGTTTTCCGCCGGGCTGGCTGAGGCTGTGATCCGCACGGAATACGATCCCGTCGATGTAGTCACCGAAGTGATCAATCGCGCCGAACACGCGCTGGCGCAAGCCATGGCGCAGGGGCCGGGAAAGATCATTGCGCTGGGTCCGGCGCTGGCCGCGGGCGCGGTGGCGTAGGCGTTAGTCCGGAATTCGAAGGCTGCCATCTTCGGCGATCGTGAACCCTGGATTCCACGCGACCTCCCATAGAAAGCCGTCCAGGTCAGAAAAATATCCCGAGTAACCGCCCCAGAAAGCTTCCTCGGCAGGTTTGACAATCTTTGCGCCCGCGGCTGCGGCTTCGTTGAGCACGGAATCGACTTCTGCGCGAGTGCGGCCGTTGTAGGCAAGCGTGATTCCGCTGAAGCCCTGGCCGTCGGAGGTGACGTGTGCGTCTTTGGCTAACTCGTTTCGCGGATAAAGGGCCAGGGCTATGCTTCCCGCCTGAAAAAAGACGATGCCTTCGGTCTGCGCCATCGACCGGCGCCATCCCAGGCGCTCGTAGAATGCGCGGCTGCGTTCGAGATCGGCCACGCCCAGAGTGATGAGGCTGACGCGCTGCTCCATGCGGGACCTCCTTATGTTCGCGATTAACACGCTATCGATCCGGAGCGCCCGAAGCAAGAGCCGCTCAGGGCGGTGACTCAGTTTAAGTCTTTGTCTTTGCGTCTTCCCGAACCGTGGCGAAGTTCAGCCACGGGAGGGATCTCGCCGGGCGCGATTCTTAGGGAGATCCCTCTCTCCGCCTGAAAAGCGGCTCCGCTCGGGATGACGCCGCGCTTGAAAGTTCAAACTGAGCCGCAGCCCCGCCAGCTTCGATGGTCAAACCTGCTTACGCGCTGCTAAACTAGCGAGTTTGGCTAATCGATTCTGATCGGTTCTGGCCGGAGCTCTGCCGAAAAAAGTTCTGCCGAGAAAATCATGCTGAAGCCTGGGGACATCGCCATCGTCAGTGGGGCGCGCACGCCCTTTGGCCGCTATTGCGGCAAGTTGAAGGACTTTACCGCGCAGGAACTGGCGGCCGTGGCGGCGAAGGGCGCGATCGAGCGGTCTGGAATTGACGCCAAGGAATTTGATCATGCCGTGTTTGGCAACGCCCAGCAGACTTCCGGCGACGCTTTGTATGGCGCGCGGCACGTGGGATTGCAGGCCGGGCTGCCGATTGAGACTCCGGCGCTGACCGTGAACCGGCTGTGCGGGTCGGGCATGCAGGCGATCGTGTCGGCGGCGCAGATGATCCAGACTGACGAAGCGAAAATTGTTTTGGCGGGCGGTATGGAGGCCATGTCGCAGGCTCCGTTTGTGATTCGCGGTCGCGATGGTTTTACTTTGGCGCCGGGCGGCAAGCTGGAAGATTCGCTGATGGTGGCGCTGCTCGACACGTATTGCGGGTCTTATATGGCTAATACTGCGGAACTATATGGATCGCAGCAGGGCATCACGCGCGAGATGCAGGATGAATTTGCGCTGCGCTCGCAGCAGCGGGCGGATGCGGCTTACAAAGACGGACGCATTCAGGAAGAACTGGTTCCGGTGGCGCTGCGCAATCATAAGGGCGAGGCTAGCGGAGAGATGTTGACCGAAGACGACCACCGGCGTCCGCAGACCACGATGGAAGGGCTGGCGAAGTTGAAGCCGGCGTTTGGTCAATTCCAAGGAAAGCCGGGAACCGTGACGGCGGGAAATGCCAGCGGCATTGTGGATGGCGGAGCGGCCGTGGTTGTGATGTCGCTGGAGCAGTCGTTGAAGCGCGGGTTGAAGGCGCTGGGACGGATCTGTGGGTGGGGCATTGCGGGCGTGGAGCCGAAGCTGATGGGGCGCGGTCCGGTGCCGGCGTCGAAGATTGCGTTGCAGAAGGCTGGGCTCTCGCTCGATTACATCGATTTGATTGAAGTGAATGAGGCGTTCGCGGCGCAGTATCTGGCGGTCGAGAAAGAGTTGGGCCTCGATCGCGAGAAAGTAAATGTGAATGGCGGGGCGATTGCGCTGGGGCATCCGCTGGGCGCGACCGGGACGCGGCTGGTGATCACGCTGCTATATGAGTTGCGACGGCGGAAGAAAAAGTATGGGCTGGCGACGGCTTGCATCGGTGGCGGGCAGGGGATTGCTATGGTGGTGGAGAGCATGAGCTGAGGGGGCTCCTATGAGAAATGCGCTACTGATTGCGTGTGCGCTTTTTTATGGTTTCGTGCCTGCACTAATAGAGTTTCAGCATGCCATCTTTATTGCGCTCATCCCGATCTTGCTCGGCTTGACCTACTTCGTTTTTGAACGGCATGAATGGGGCGGGCCGCTTCTCCCGTGGTTGTTTGCCTGTATCGCGGTTGGAAGAGTCGCAGCTTATTGGTGGCTGAATGCCAGGCATGGCCGAACCGGTCCGATCGTGGATCAGGAGGGTTGGGTTTTCGGAGGCGTGTCCGGTTTGTGTTTTGCTCTCAGCTTCTGGAAGTGGTTAAGAGATCACAACGAAACGCCGAATCCTGCGAATGGGAAATCGACCTAAAGCTTTTTGTTGAGAACGCTCGTCTGCCTCAGTGTCGAGTGCATAGGTCCTTCGCTTCGCTCAGGATGACAAGGCATTTTCGTTATGAAGGAAGCAATTATGGAGATTAAGAAGGTTGGTGTACTCGGTTGCGGGTTGATGGGGTCGGGCATTGCGCAGGTTTGCGCTACTGCTGGATTTGACGTCACGGTGCTTGAAGTGGAGCAGAAGTTTCTCGACAAGGGGTTTGCTGGGATTGAGAAATCTTTGGCGAAGTTTGCCGAGCGGCCGGTGGAGAAGGGCGGGATCACTGGCGCGCAGAAAGATGCGATCCGGGCGCGGCTTCGGGGGACGACCAACAAATCTGACTTGGCCGATTGCGACATTGTGATTGAGGCCATCATCGAAAATGTGGATGAGAAGAAGAAGATGTATGCGTCGATTGATGGCGTGGTGAAGAAGGATGCGATCTTCGCTTCGAATACTTCTTCGATTTCGGTGACAGAGTTATTAACCGCAGTTAAAAGACCGGAGCGGTTTGTGGGGCTGCATTTTTTTAATCCGGTGCCGCTGATGAAGTTGGTGGAAGTGGTGCGGACCATCGCCACCTCCGACGACGTTTACGAGACGGCTTACGAGTTCGCCAAGAAGCTGGGCAAGGTTCCGGTGCGCACGTCGGACAAGACGGGATTCATCGTGAACCGGTTGCTCGTGCCGTATTTGCTCGATGCGATTCGCGCGTATGAAGAGGGCGTGGGGTCGATTGAGGATATCGATAACGCGATGAAGCTCGGGTGCGGGTATCCGATGGGGCCGTTTACGCTGCTGGATTTTGTCGGACTCGATACGACTTATTACATTACGCATGTGATGTATGACGAGTTCAAGGAGCGGCGCTTTGCGTCGCCTCCGCTGCTGAAGCGGATGGTGATGGCGGGGTGGTACGGGCGGAAGTCGGGGCGCGGGTTTTATGATTATGCGGAGCCGGAGAAGCCGCGGGCGCAGAAACTTTAGAGATTTGTCATCCTGAGCGGAGTGAGAATCTCGCGATGCGAGATTCTCATGGAGTCGAAGGATCCCTTTCAGCTAAGCATGACGAAGGAATCTGCAAGGCCGTTTCGACAACGGGCGACTGGGAGAGAATTCCTCTTGAGGCCGTCGGGACCGCGAAGGTGAAAAGGGTCCTTCGACTGCGTAAACCGATTCGCTGGGCGAATCGGTTTACTGCGCTCAGGATGACATGCGGGCTTGCTTGGTGATGACAGAGAGTGAGTGTTATGAACTTTGAAAACATACTTCTCGAAAAGAAAAACGCGATTGCTTACGTTACCGTCAACCGGCCCAAGGTGCTCAACGCGCTTAACATGGCGACCATGGAGGAGTTGCGGGGGGCATTTCATGACATCAAGAGCGACAAGGCGATCCGCGTTGTCATCTTTACTGGCGCGGGCGAGAAGGCGTTTATTGCCGGGGCTGACATCAGCGAACTGGCCAAGCAGGATGCGGTGACGGGGAAGGAATATACGCATCGCGGGCAGTCGGTTTTGAATTTGATTGAGAATCTGGGTAAGCCGGTGATTGCGTGCATTAATGGATTTGCTCTCGGCGGCGGCTGCGAGTTGGCTCTCGCTTGCACGATGCGGCTGGCCAGCGACAATGCGAAGCTGGGGCAGCCGGAGGTGAAGCTGGGGATTATCCCGGGGTATGGGGGGACGCAGCGGCTGCCGCGGTTGGTCGGCAAAGGGATCGCGATGCAGCATGTGCTTACGGGCGAGATGATTACGGCGCAGGAGGCTCATCGCATTGGGTTGGTGAATGAAGTCACCACGCCGGCGGAGTTGATTCCGCGGGCGGAGGCGATTGCGGCGAAGATTATTGCCAACGCTCCGCTGGCCGTGCAGTATGCGATGGAGGCCGTCAACAAAGGCATGGAGATGACTTTGGCCGAGGGGCTTTATCTGGAGGCGGTTTTGTTTGCTGTTTGCTGCTCGACGGAAGACAAGAAGGAAGGGACTACGGCTTTTCTGGAGAAGCGGGCGGCGCAGTTCAAGGGCAAGTAGTTCGGCTACTGAAAGCCTGATTGGTTGCAGGGGAGATCCCTCGCTACGCCTGAAGAACGGCTCCGCTCGGGATGACGCCGGACTCGGTGGGGAGGCAGGGTTGGCGGAGAAGAAGATCAAATTGAAGATTGAGGCGCCTTCTGAGCCTGCGGTGCGTGCGCTCGAAGGTGCGCTCGATGCTTCGGGGAAGCGCTTCGCGATTGTGGTGGCGCGGTTTAATGCGTTCATCACCGAGCGGCTGTTGTTGAGCGCTTGCGATGGATTGCTGCGCACGGGGGCTGCAAAGAAAGATATCGACGTTGTGCGGGTGCCGGGGGCGTTTGAGATTCCGTCAGCGGTGCGGATGCTGGCGGAGACTAACAAATACGACGCGATCATTTGTCTCGGTTGCCTGCTGCGTGGCGATACGGCGCACTATGATGTGATCGTCAATGAAGTTACGCGCGGGATTGGGCAGTCGGCGCAGGACACGGGTGTGCCGCATGCGTTCGGGGTGCTGACTTGTGAAACACTGGCGCAGGCTATTGACCGGGCTGGGTTGAAGATGGGGAACAAAGGGTTTGAGGCGGCGCTGGCGGCCGTGGAGATGGCTTCTTTGAAGAACGCTATCAGCTCTCAGCGATCGGCTTTCAGCGAAAAGCAGGTTCCTCACCCGCGCTTTGCGCGTGTTCGGAATGACAAAAAGAAAAACGACAAAAAGAAATCAAACCGAAAGAATACACGCCGTCGTTGAGCGTCGCTCAAGTAAACTAGCCCCTGGCTTCTAGATTCTAGTCTCCAAGATATCTAGTCCCTCAAAACATGGGTACTCGACGGAAATCCCGGGAACTGGCGCTGCAGATGCTGTTTCAGTCTGACATGGGCAAGCAGGATGCCGAGCAGGTGCGGCGGACGTTCTGGGCCGAGAATGGGACGGCGAGCGCGGAGGTGCGCGGCTTTGCCGACGATCTGTTTCGCGTGGCCACCGACCGCAATGCGGAAATCGACGGGTTGATCGAACGTCACGCCGAGCACTGGCGCATGGAACGCATGGCGGCGGTGGATCGCAATCTGCTGCGCGCTGCCGTGGCTGAGTTGATGGCGTATCCTGAGACTCCGCGAGCGGTGGTGATCAATGAGGCGCTGGAGATTGCGCGGAAATTTTCCAGTCCGGAGTCGGTGCACTTCGTGAATGGAGTGCTGGACAGTGTGGGGAAGGAACTGGAGAAGCCGGCTTAGGCTTCGTAATCAGTTCTCAGATTCTCTAGCGGACACTTCTTCTTTTTCATCCCACCCAGGAAACTCTCAGAACTAGCAGCTCGCAATCATTGTGCTTGCAGCCTTATGGCCGTTGTGGTCAAAACTGAGGACTGACTGCTGAGAACCAACTACTGAGAACCGAGAACTGCTTTACGGTCTGACGGCCAGCAGGCTCAGGGCGCAGGGGGTTGAACCCGGCGTGTAGGTGCAGAATGGATTCAGGTAGTTGGGCAGGCTGGGGAAGGCGAGCTGAAACTCGTCGCTGCCGCCGAGAGCGGTGGTGATGATATGCAGCATACCGTCGCTGCCCCCGACCAGGATGGTGCCGGTATCGACCGACATTTGGGCGGCGATGGGAGTGGCATTGCCCGCGAGTTCGATTCCGCTAGTTACCGAGCCTGCGCCGAAACTGTAGACCAGGATGCTGGCATTGCCGGCGGCTGCGATGTAGATCTGCGAGGCGTCGGCAGTTACGAAGAAATTCAGCGGCTGCAATGTGCCCTGGCCCAATTCGATGCGCTGTACGGCAAGTTTGGGGTCGGGGCTGGGGACAAAGGCCAGGCTCTGCGGACAGATGGTTCCCGTTTGGGCGGCCGAAGTGGTCGCGGTAATTACATCGAAGCCGGTCGCGTCCAGCACCAGCACGTGGATTCCATCAGGAATCTGGAATCCATAAGAGTCTGTGCCTTCGATATGTACGCCGGGCAATACCTGCATGAAAAGGGGATTGTGCGGCAGGGTCAAGACCGCAGGGGTCAGAGTCGGGCTGGTTGAGACCTGGTCGTTGCAATTGTTGAATGCAGTCAGATTAGCCGGGTTGCCGTTGGCGGCGGCCTCTGCCACGAATGCAAAGGCGCCATTCGGCGAGAACGCGACCGTGTTCGCGTTAACCGGGCCCGAGAGAGCAATCGGTCCTTGCAGAGCCTGCACCGTGGAATAGACGTACATCGAACTTCCACCGTTGCCGAAGATGAAGGTATTCAAGGCATCGGGCGAGAAAGTGACCGCTACCGGATCGGAAATATTCAGCGGAGTGATCGCCGGCGAATTGACGTTGGCAAGGCTGACGACGTTGGTCTGATTCACGCTTTGAGCCGTATTGGAAAAGACCGCGAGGCCTCCGTTGTCGGAGATGCCAAGCAGGGTTCCGGTTACGGTACTCAGCGCAGTGAAAGGGTTGCTGTTAGACCCGAAATTCGAAGGGTTGACGACCTGGGCCCCGAACTCGCTGCCCAGAACGGCTTTGTCGCCGGCTAGATCGAAGCGAAGAGAATTGGGCGAAACCGGCAAGGGAAATTCGTTGCCGGCCACAGCCTTCAATGTTGAGACGTTATATATGGACGTGCTACAGGTTACCGGAGGTACTGGAGCGCACCCGGTGCTGGTGGCGAGCACAGTGGGTGAGACGGTGGCGCCCGTGATCAGGCCGGAGATAGCCGTCTCGGCATAAACGGGAGCCGGGATAAGTTGCTGGCAATTGAACGTCGCCGTGGCAAAGAACGCGTTGCATTGGGATAGCGGCGAGGAGGGATCTGAGGCCGAGCCGGAAAGAGACGGCGGCACGTAGGGAAATCCGATGTTGCAGGTGGGCGGGCTGCATGAGGCCATTACGGAACCGGAACCGGGTAACGGGGTCGCGATGGTGCAGGTTTGCAGGCATCCGGTGCCCGCAGATATCACGGCGGGTTGAGACGCAGTCCAAGTCAGCGGGATTTTGCTGAGAACGATGCTGCCGCTGGTCGAGGGCAGAGAAGTGTAGCCCATAACGTCGGTCAGGATCGCTGTGACCGGCTCGGTTGTGCCTTTGGCGGTGACGAAGGTGGTTTGATTGGAGACCTGCGATCCGGAGCCGATTTCAAGCGAGACGGCCTTGATTGCGCAGGTCGCAAAAAAGTCAAGCACCGGCGATGTTGCGCCTTGAGAGTTCTGGTAAATCGGCTGCTGAAAGGACGAACTGGAAACACCGCCCGCGGAGGCATAGATCTGCGTGATCCCCGGAAACAGCGCAGTGGCCGTGGCCTGATTGGTAGCGATCGATGTGAGTTGATTGGTGACGGGGTTGATCACGCTATTGTCGATGGGGACCAGGTTCACCACCGTTTGATTGTTCGCGGAAAAGGTAAACGGACCGACCGAGGCCGTGATGTCGGTGCCCTGACTGAACGCGTGGGCTTCCACGGTCATCGACTGAGTCTGGGAAAGGCAGGGCTCGATAATCGGGGCGCCATTGAGGGTCGTTCCGGTCACTGTGATGTTGTCGATCGGAGGATGCACGAAAACCCAGGTAGGGACGCTGTTGGCGCCGAGCGCCGATGCGGTTACCAAGGCCAATCCGGTAGCTCCACCCGTGCAGGTGGTGTAAGCGATGTCGAAGTGGCCGGCACAGGCTACTCCATTGGGAGCGATGGTCAAAATAGCAGCGTCGCTCGAGGTGTAGGTGATGGGAACATTAAGGGTGGTGCCGGAGCCGGTTTGCGCGGAAGCCGTAAAGGCCTGTGTGCCGCCCACGGAAAGAGAGAGGTTGTTCCCCGGGTTCAGGTTGACTCTGGCGGGAAACAGGGCAGTGCCAGGCTTGCTGGCCTTGCCACATCCACCAACGCTCCATAGACAAAGGATTGCGACCATCAACCGCCAAGCGTTCGAATGCGACCGACCCATGCACCCCTCTTTAGAGCATTTGTCCCGGCCTCGCGCTCCGAAATGGCGCAGGACGAGCCATCGAATGAATTGGAAAACTTGTAGTGTAGAGGCTGGAGACGGAATCGGCAAGGGTGCATGTTGTCAAGGGTTGCGTGAAAGTCTTCGCGAGCCCGTTCGCCCCGCGGGAAAACGGTCAGACTCGCGATGACGCCACATTCAACTTTGAGCTGCCCGAGCCTCTTCGAGCCGATTACAATCGGCCTCCAGATCGTTCGTCAGTGGGATGCAAAAACACGGGTTGACGATGTTTGCAGCGACTTGCTATAGTAGTTTGGTTCCGCGAGTACATCCAGGCTTGCTGTGTGCTGTGAGTTTTGTTGTGCGGCAGTATGCGCAGAAAACTTGCAGTGGAGCTATAGACGAAGAGAAATACGTTTCCGGATGAAGTTGCAGATTTGAATCAACTGGTTCGGAAATTTTCCTCGCTGAAACGTTCCTGCGGTGCCTTCCGCCCTTTTGTGGAAGGATATGCAGGGCAAGGCTGACGAAACGGAGTGCCCCCGGAGTTTGGCCGGGCGCCACCGTCGGCAGCGCAAAACGAAGTTCTAAGGGAATCCAGAATCTCTCTGGCGCGAGTAGGCGAAAGCGAACCTGCGCGGTGAGAAGTAATGGTTGGCCTTGTTTTTGCCTAAACATGAGCCGGCCATGCCCACGGATGCGCGTCCTAAACAGGATTGCAAGAGGATTTGAGCGGTGCTGCGCGGCAGGATGTTGAAGCAGGATGTCGCGCGGCTGAGGAGTGACCTAGAGTGCCTACGTTTAACCAGTTGGTAGCTCAGGGCCGCAAGCGGCCCCGTTACAAGACGGCCAGCCCCGCGTTGCAGGGGTGTCCGCAGAAGCGCGGCGTTTGTACCCGCGTGTACACGCAGACGCCCAAGAAGCCGAACTCGGCTTTGCGCAAGGTGGCGCGCGTGCGCTTGACCAACGGAATTGAAGTGACCACGTACATTCCCGGCGTCGGCCACAACCTGCAGGAGCACTCGATTGTGCTGATCCGCGGGGGCCGCGTGAAGGATCTGCCGGGCGTTCGCTATCACGTGATTCGCGGCACGCTGGACGCGGTGGGCGTCGCCGGACGCATGCAGGGACGTTCGAAGTACGGCGCCAAGCGCCCGAAGAAGGGCTAGAGAAGGGTTTAAGAGGAAAACGATTCATGCCTCGTAAAGGACATATCGCCAAGCGGACCGTCCCGGCCGATGCCGTGTATCAATCGGATCTGGTGACGAAGTTTATTAACTCGATGATGTGGCAGGGCAAGCGCTCGACCGCCGAAGGCATCTTTTATGAGGCCTTGGCCAAGGTGCAGGAGAAGGGCGGCGACGAAGCGTTGAAGCTCTTCAAGAAGGCCGTCGAGAACGCCAAGCCGCTGCTCGAGGTCAAGACCCGCCGCGTCGGCGGCGCGAACTATCAGGTGCCCGTGGAAGTGAATGCCGACCGCCGGACGTCGCTCGGGATTCGCTGGCTGATTACCTACGCCCGCGCCCGCGGTGAAAAAGGCATGGTTGAGAAGTTGACCAATGAATTGCTGGACGCCGCCGCCGGTAAGGGCGCGGCCATCAAGAAGAAAGAAGATGTACACCGCATGGCGGAAGCCAATAAGGCGTTCGCGCATTACCGGTGGTAAGAGTTGCATAGGTCCTTCGCGGCAAGAGCGCCGCTCAGGATGACAAAGAGTTTTTTAGCTGAGAGCTGACAGTGATTTTCGAGAGCCCCAGAAAGAGTTAGAGAGCCGTGCCCAGAACAGTCCCATTAGAACGCTGCAGAAACATCGGCATCATGGCCCACATCGATGCCGGCAAGACCACTACGACGGAGCGCATCCTGTTTTATACGGGAAAGACGCACCGCATCGGAGAGGTGCACGAAGGCACTGCGACCATGGACTGGATGGAGCAGGAGCAGGAGCGCGGCATTACGATTACCTCCGCCGCCACGACCTGCACCTGGCGCGACATTCGCATCAATATTATTGATACCCCCGGCCACGTCGATTTCACGGCGGAAGTCGAACGGTCGTTACGCGTACTCGACGGCGCTGTTGCCGTATTTGACGCGGTGCACGGGGTGCAGCCGCAGTCGGAAAAAGTCTGGCGTCAGGCCGACAAATACGGCGTGCCGAGAATCTGTTTCATCAACAAGATTGATAAGATGGGTGCTGATTTCGAGCACGCCGTCGATACCATCCGCAAGCGCCTCAGTGCCAAGCCCGTCGCCATTCAATTTCCCATCGGTCAGGAAGATAAGTTCCGCGGCGTCATCGACCTCATCAACATGAAGTCGATCGTGTGGCAAGACGACACCATGGGCGCGGAATACATTACCGAAGAAATTCCCGCCGAACTGAAAAAGAAAGCCGAAGCCTTTCACGCCCAACTGGTTGAAACCATCGCCGAGAACGACGACGAAATCCTGCACAAGTTTCTCGAAGGCGAAGAGATTACCGCCGACGAACTGCGTTCGTCGCTGCGCAAGTCGACCATCGCATTGAAAGTATTTCCGGTGGTGGTGGGAACGGCATTCAAGAATAAAGGCGTGCAGCCGCTGCTCGACGCGGTGGTCGACTACCTGCCGTCGCCGCTCGATGTGCCGGAAACCCACGGGCTGAATCCCGACAACGGGGAAAAGATTTTCCGCCATGCCGACGACAAGCAGCCCTTCTCCGCGCTGGCGTTCAAGATTATGGCCGACCCGTTCGTCGGTCAGCTGACATTTATTCGCGTCTATTCCGGCCAGCTCAAGACCGGCGATTCCGTGCTGAACGTGCGCACCACCAAGACCGAGCGCATCGGACGTCTGCTCAAGATGCATGCCAACAAGCGCGAAGAGATCAGCGAGATTCTCGCTGGCGATATTTGCGCGGCGGTTGGTTTGAAGAACGTGGGCACCGGCGACACGATTTGCGACGAAGATCATCCCATCGCTCTCGAATCGATTACGTTTGCGGTTCCGGTCATTTCGGTTGCGGTCGAACCAAAGACCAAGGCCGACCAGGAAAAAATGGGTATGGCGCTCAGCCGCCTGGCCCAGGAAGATCCTACCTTTAAAGTTCACACCGACCCCGACAGCGGACAGACCATCATCAGCGGTATGGGCGAGTTGCACCTGGAGATCATCGTCGACCGCATGATGCGCGAGTACAAGGTCGAGGCCAACGTCGGCAAGCCGCAGGTAGCTTACCGGGAGACGATCCGCAGGCACGCCGAAGCCGAAGGCAAATACATTCGCCAGACTGGCGGCAAGGGCCAGTACGGACACGCCAAGATTTATCTCGATCCGCAACCGCCGGGCGTGGGCTACGAGTTTGTCAATGACATCACGGGTGGCTCGGTGCCCAAAGAATTTATCAAGCCGATCGATCAAGGCATTCGCGAGGCGCTCGAAGGCGGCATTCTCGCGGGCTACCCGATGGTCGACGTGAAGGCGACGTTGTATGACGGCAGCTATCACGACGTCGACTCGAACGAAATGGCGTTCAAGATTGCCGGATCGATGGCATTCAAAGAGGCCGCGCGTAAGGCGTCTCCGGTGCTGCTGGAGCCGGTGATGGCGGTCGAAGTGGTGACGCCGGAAGATTATGCCGGCGTGATCATGGGCGACCTGAGTTCGCGGCGCGGACGCATCGAGGGCATGGAGCATCGCGCCGGTTCGCAGGTGATCAAGGCCATCGTGCCGCTGGCGGAAATGTTTGGCTATGCGACTCACATGCGCTCTTCGACGCAGGGCCGCGCGGAATATTCAATGCACTTTGCGCGTTATGAGGAGGCTCCGCGTTCCGTCGCGGAGGAAATCATCGCCAAGGTGCAAGGGACGGCGAAGTGACTGCACGCCCCGCGGTTCGCTCATCAGAAGGCGGATCAGAAGTTTGTAGTGGATCGAAGATTTTGGGTTGCGGACGGCCGGCGGGCAGAGTTTGAAGCCGCTTTCAGTGTGGGCGGTCGGTGGGCAAGCTTGCTGTTCGGGGCTGATGGGTATCTGTTCACCGAAGTATGGTGCGAAGTCCCCGAGGCGCGGCAGTATCGAGTGAAAGATAGTTGGGCGTGGCATCGGAACTTCGAGCGTTTTCGGGATCGGGTCCAGGCGGAGTTTGAAGAGTTTGAACGGTGGCTTCGCTCCAAGGGGCTGATTGAGAAAGAACAATTTCTCGGGGCATATTACGAGAAGTTGGACGACGGAAGCGAAGAAGGTTTGGTTTTAAGCTAGAAGCTAAGAGCTAGGAGCTAAGAGCTGAGTTATGGCGAAAGAAAAATTTGATCGCAGCAAGCCGCACTGCAACGTAGGGACGATTGGTCACATCGATCATGGCAAGACCACGTTGACGGCGGCGATCACTAAGGTTTTGTCGAAGCATAATCCGAAGAACACGTTCCGATCTTTCGACAGCATTGATAACGCTCCGGAAGAAAAGGCGCGCGGCATAACCATTGCCACGGCGCACGTCGAGTATGAGACGGCGAACCGGCACTACGCGCACGTCGATTGCCCCGGCCACGCCGACTACATCAAGAACATGATCACGGGCGC
>Ga0210389_10000725_pt1 | contig 28493 bp, 32 predicted proteins | sample IncBWH28OmetaG_FD_160127 | JGI IMG/M metagenome (GOLD analysis project Ga0210389, IMG submission 160127) | Forest soil microbial communities from Barre Woods Harvard Forest LTER site, Petersham, Massachusetts, United States - Inc-BW-H-28-O ... | reverse complement strand
AGCTGGGTTCAGAACGTCGCGAGACAGTTCGGTCCCTATCTGTTGTGGGCGCAGGAGATTTGAGAGGACCTGTCCTTAGTACGAGAGGACCGGGATGGACGAACCTCTTGTGTTCGAGCTGTCACGCCAGTGGCACCGCTCGGTAGCGAAGTTCGGTTGTGATAACCGCTGAATGCATATAAGCGGGAAGCACTCCTCAAGATGAGATCTCCCAACCCGTAAGGGATAAGAAGGGCCCAGGTAGACTACCTGGTTGATAGGCTGGAGGTGGAAGCGCAGCAATGCGTGTAGCTTACCAGTACTAATCGCCCGTTCGGCTTGACCATAAAATTTACTCGGTGCAGAAGAAGCTCTTAGCTGTTAGCTCCTAGCTGTTAGCTAGAACCTGAGCACTACCAGGAGCGCGACAAGAGCTTCGCGCCGACGAAAAGCCGAAGTAATGATGTGGCAGAAATCGGAAGTAAGCAAATAAGAAAGTAAGCCACACCCAATCTATTCAGTTGTGAGAGATCGTTCTCAGGATCTTTTACAATTCAGCAGCGGCTGTGCCCATGAGTGGAGCAGTAGCTCCTCACCCGGCACGCCTAGCTAGTTGGCTAGAAGCTAGAAGCTAGTAGCTAGAAGCTGCCTCAAGTTGTCGGTAATCATACCGCGGGGGATCCACCCGTTCCCATCCCGAACACGGAAGTTAAGCCCCGCTGGGCCGATTGTACTGCACGCGAAAGTGTGTGGGAGAGTAGGTAGTTGCCGGCATTAATAAAGGCCATCAACAGAAATGTTGGTGGCCTTTTCCTTTTGCCCAGAACATGAGGATGACCGAGAGCATGTGGGGCGGACACTCCTGTCCGCCGCTTTTGACTTTACTTTTTCCGACTCCTTTTCAGGATGAATATTCACAGCTTCCCTATGCTAACCTTGCTGGGCACTGACCCCCGAGTGATCCAGGAAAACGAAAAAATACTGAGGAGCAGAAATGAACGATGTAAAGGCGAAGCCCACAAGAACCCGGCAGTCGGCAGCCAAACTCCATCCACGAATCCTGATCGCGGTTTTACTGTTTCTCGGCTTGATGACCATAGCCAGGCCAGCCGCCGCTGCGTGTTCGAAGGCCTCTTTGAACGGGACGTATGGATTTTCGTGGGGTTGGCCTCAAGAACTCTATGCTGCCAGTGGTAACGAAGCGATTGTCGTGGGCCAGATGACGGCGGACGGAAAAGGAAATCTTACTGGGACAGAAACGGTCGACTTCGAAAATTCCATACAGACCTCGAGCTTTACGGGAAAATATACGATCGCTGCAAACTGCACCGGAACTCTGTCGCTGGGCACCGCCGACTTCAATGTTTACCTGAATTCCAGCAACCTGGGCTTTCAACTGGCCATAACCAATTCGGGTCTTCAGGCCGTGGGTTTCGGCCTTCCACAAATTTCTGCCACCTGTGCGCTGACTGGAAAAGCACAGAAGCTCGGCGTAAACATCGTAGGAACCATCCCCGGCAGCTCCGAGAATAAGGACATCATTGGGGAGCTCACTCTGGACGGCAAAGGGCACGTCACCGGTACCGTTAGCATCAACGTGAACTACTCGAACAGCGTGGAGACGGTCACCGGCACCTATACGGAGTTGTCCAATTGCACCGGAACGATGAAGATCACTCCCAAAGGATCGTCCGCGCTGAATTTCAATACGGTCTTCGTAAACAGTGGAACCGAGCTGTTACTGATGGAAACCGACAGCGGAACGGTCATAGGCGGCACCGCACAGTAAGCTGCACAGGGTGCCCGCGCTTCGAACATCGTGAAGCGTGGGGCCGCCGAGGTCGTGGTGATACAAAGGCGGGCCCCGATTATGTGGAGCGGACACTCCTGTCCGCTGCTTTTGACTTGATTCCCAGCGAATGTCCTCAGCCTCTGCTGCGGAGGATTGCTGCGATCACGCGCGGACTGCGACGGCCGTGGTCTATGTGAGGAAACGGGACGAGCGGGTGAAGAACAAATTTGCTCATGAGAATTAGCGCGAAGCTCTTCGTTCTTCACTTTTGCGCCGGAGTCGAGCGAACGCCTCATCACCATCCACCGGCTGCACCCGGCTGGCTTTCAGGTCGTCGTAGCGGCCATCTAACAGCTCGCGAACCTGGGCCAGTTCCTGAAGGTATCTGGCCATCGCATCCTCGATCAGGTCGCCGGGCGGACGTCCGCTCTTGCTGGCAAGCTCCTGCAGGCGGGATTCAGTTTCGGGTCGAAAGTGTACTTCCATATGGGCAGTCTAGAGCGGGAGATGGGCCGTGTCAAAGCCCCGCTGGGCCGATTGTACTGCACGCGAAAGTGTGTGGGAGAGTAGGTAGTTGCCGGCATTAATAAAGGCCATCAACAGAAATGTTGGTGGCCTTTTCTTTTTGTGCAGTGTTGATTAGATTCCTGGTTGGCGGTACCATTCTTACGGATTGGGGGCCTGCCCGTATTGGATCCGGTTGTCTATCTTGCGACCGAACTGACGATGTAAGCTGGATAACTGCATTGCGCGAGGCTGGTTGTCGACTGGTACTCGCAATTGAAAGCGAGAATCTGGCAGGCCCCTGACCACGTATGCTGCCGATAGCTCCGACATCTGCCCCAAGAACGGCTAACGATCTCGCGGTCGTTCTTGGGGTCTCCAGATCGTATCTCGATCACGTTTTGCGAAGGGCAGTACGTTATTCGGTCTTTTACCTTCCGAAGAAATCTGGCGGAGTCAGAGAAATCGCCGCACCCACGCAGCCGATTAAACAGCTTCAGGAGGCGCTGCTCCTCTACCTGGAAAAAGTGTACACCGGTCGGTCCCCCGCGTACGGCTTTATCAAGGGAAGGTCGATTAGGCTGAATGCGGAGAGGCATGTTAGAAGCCGCTTCGTTTTGAACGTCGACTTAAAAGACTTCTTTCCATCCATTCACTTTGGACGCGTCCGAGGGCTGCTAATGGGCAAGCCGTACTATTTTGGATCGGATGCGTCACGGGTGGCTGCTGATCTGTGCTGCAGAAACGGCATCCTACCACAGGGAGCGCCCACGTCTCCCATAATCTCCAACATGATCTGCGGGAAACTCGACGGCGAGCTCAAAACCCTGGCCAAGAAATACAATTGTGTATATACCCGATACGCTGACGACATTACTTTTTCGACCAAGGTCCGCGCTTTCCCCGCGCCGGTCGCAAGAATCCCGACCGAGACCGATAACACGTTGCGCCTGGGCGAGGACCTGTTAGCGGCGATTCAGGCGAACGGGTTTGAGGTTAACGAAAACAAGATACGCCTGATTTCCCGTCACCAGCGGCACGAGGTGACAGGACTGACCGTAAACAACTTTCCAAATGTCCAACGCCGGTTTGTCCGACAGATCCGGGCAATGCTCCACGCGTGGAAGAAGTTCGGATACGATCTTGCTAAAAAGGAGTTCCATAGAAGGTACGACAGGCGGCATCGTACTCATGCCCCGTCGTTCGCCAGAGTCGTGAAGGGAAAGATCGAGTTTGTCGGACAGATAAGAGGTACGACTGACCCTCTGTACTGGCATCTACTGCGAGAGTACGCCGCACTGGATGCCAATTTCGTTTTGAAAGAGCCGGCAAGCTTCGTGGAGTCCGACATGGGCGAGATTAAGAAAGCTATTTGGGTCTTGATCGACAAGTCCAACTACGCGCAGGGCACAGGTTTTATGCTTCGAGGGTTTGGCCTAGTTACTTGCGAGCACGGAATCCAAGATGCAAACAACATATATGCGTTTCAATCCCGCGATCCACTTAGGACTGAATATCATTTATCCGTCAGGGCGAAAGACCAAAGACTCGATCTAGCGGTTCTTGAACCACCGCTTCCCTTTTCGAAGGATCTGCGAATGGGCGACGACTCTGAGATAAGGCAGCTCGACGCAATACGCCTATTGGGTTTTCCGCAACATCACGATGGGGCGGACGTCTCGATACACGAAGGGAATGTGGTCCATGAATACAGATTCGAAAATATGCGGCGACTGCACATATCGCCCACGATCATACAAGGCAACAGCGGCGGCCCGGTGCTGAATTCCAAGAATCAGGTGATCGGCGTCGCCATCAAGGGTGGGCCGGGTGAACTAAACGCCGTGGTCCCGATCAGCTACCTCATGCACCTGCCGAACGGTGGGAGACGACAAGGGCGTTCATAGCTTTCATGGACTTACAAACCCTAAGCGCCGGGGACCTAATTCAAATTCACCGGTGCCTGGTTCGTGACTTTGCAGATGATGGCGACCCCATAGTGCCAGATGGCGTCAAGAGCATGCCGCTGCTGGAGTCTGCGGCTGGGCGCCAACTCGTTGGCTACGATGGAAGGCTGAAATACCCCGATCCAATTCGCAACGCCGCCACTCTCGCCTACGGAGTTTGTTGCAATCATGCATTTCACAATGGCAACAAGCGGACTGCTCTAGTTGCAATGCTGGTGCACCTAGACCGCAACAGGATGTCCCTGTTCGAGGTCAACCAAGCGCAGCTATATTCCATGATTCTTGAAGTTGCCAACCACACAATCGGATTACGAAAAGAGCGGTTGGTGAAAAGCGAAACCGCAAGGCGCGATTCGGACGAGGAGGTCTCGGCTATCGCTGAGTGGATAAAACGCAATTCAGACAAGCTCACGCGAGGTGAAAAGCCGATTACTTATAGACGTCTTCGATCAATATTGCAATCGTTCGAATATTCAATGGAAGATCCGCATGATAACTCCATTGACATCGTACGGTGGGAGACCCGTAAGGAAGGTTTTTGGCGAAGAGAGCGGCGGGCTAGAGTTCACGTGACGACCATTCCGTACCCGGGTGATGGCAAGACAGTACCGCTAAATACTATAAAGTTCGTTCGCAATATTTGCAGATTGCGCGAAGAACACGGAGTCGATTCGTCATCGTTCTATGACGATGTTGTAGTCATCGACGCCTTTATCAATCGCTATCGAACTATATTGCGACGGCTCGCGAATAAGTAGAAAGCTTATGCCCCCTAGAACCCGGCGGGAGCGCGTTTCGCAGTGCAGCCGATCAGAGCAGATAAGGCACCAGCGCCGCAGTCTGTCGCGCATAAGCAGCATACGTCTCGCCAAACTGGGAGCGCATCCACTTCTCCTCCATGCTCAGCTTGAGCCAGAACGCGAAGAAGACGAGGACGACAACAATGAACCCGCGCACCTGCGAGATCGCAATCGCCATCCCAAGAAACCCGGTCAGGATGCCGGTGTAGATGGGATGACGGACCACGCCATACGGACCGGTGGTGATCAGCTCGTGCCCCTGCTTAATAGTGACGGAGCTGCTCCAGTTGCGGCCGAGGTGCACGCGCGCCCAGACGGCGAAGAGAAGGCCGGCAACGGTGACGGATGCTCCCAGCCAGAATGGCCAATAACCCTGCGGCCAGACCTGGACATAAAGCCAGGGCAGCGGAATGCGAGGGATCGAGAGCAAAGCGATCGCGATCAGGAAGATGAAGATGCGGAGGATGCGCGAGCCTGCCGGCTCGATACGCTGGGTGGTTTTGGTATCCCCAGCTTTGATCTGCCAGTAGACAACAAAAACGATCCAGACCACGGGAAAGAAAGCTTTGTAGAACCAGAGCATTTCGACCTCCCCGGGCTAACCATACTACGTAGGCGACCCGGCCGACGAGTTCCAGCCGAGCGTCGCCTTTCCCCGAACCGCGCCAACTCTTTTCCACAGCCTTCCACAGCCCGTTTTTTTTCAAATTTGTGACGAACGACCTTTACTGAGAATATCCAAAGGCGCAAGCTTGATGGATGCGCGACGACTCTATCAATCAGCTTTCCGCCCAGACCCCAGGGGCTAAGTCCTTATCTGCTGATATTTTAGCTCTAACTGCTTACGGCTCAATATTTTGCCCGACTCCAGCATGTCCCAAAGACGGCAAGTCCCTGCGAACAAAGATCTTAAAGGACGGCATCAAAAAAAAATTCAACCCCGCCCTCGCAGCGTTAGATTTTCACCAGTACCAATTTGGGATGGATCGGAGGATCGAGGCACTTCGTTCTTGCACACTCGTCTAAAGCTTGGGGAGAAGTCTGCCGACCTCTTCTTATACGTGAGAGAAAGTTGCACGTAAGAGCAGAGGGGAGCTCCTTATGAGTACGTCCATTTCCAGCTTGTTTCTGGCGGCAGTATCGAGCGCCAACACGGCAGCAACCGCAGGGCCGGCCGCGAGGCCGCAGCCGACGGCGAACGCCGGTGCAGACACCGTCCAACTGAGCGAGGCGCAGCAGGTTTATCAGCTCTACAACCAAGGACAGAGAGTCTCGCAAATCGCGTCCAGCCTCAGCCTGACCGAAGCGGCAGTGAACGGCTATCTGAATCTGAGCGCGACCGGATAGAAGTCTGCTCGCCGCCGTCACCGCGCCGATCATGCTGCCTGTGAATGTGTGTGGGGGACTGGGGAGTTGCCTGCACAAGTAAAGGCCATTCAGAGAGATCTGAATGGCCTTCTCCTTTGGGCAGTAGCGTCTTTCAGCTTTTGGCTACCGCTTACTGCGCCGGGGTGGCTGCCGGAGTTGGGGCTGTGGTTTCGGCGGTGGCTTCGGGCGCCGCTGCCGAGTTGATCTTCACGGTGGCCAGGATTTGTTCCAGGCGATTGAAGACCTTGTCGCGGTCGACGTGCTTGACCAGGCCGTCGGCGGAGGCGTCGGTCGTGACGTTCAGGGCGAACTCATAGCAGCTTCCATTCTGGTAAACGTGGAAGTACTTGGAATCGCTCTGCCGCGCGCCTTCACCGGAGACGGCTTCGGTCGCGCGGAGCTCGAGGTCGCCGAGCATCAGCTTGGAGTTCGGCGATGAGTCACTCTGCGCCGCTGGCTGAGTCGACGCGGCTTGAGTGGTCGTCGACCCGGACTCCACCGGAGTGGTGGTCGGGCTCACGGATGAGGTTGCCGACGAGGTCGGCGCTGACTCGGTGGACGTCGCCATTGCGGCGCCCTTCGGCTGCGGCACAGCGAACTCGGTGCACTGATCGGCGCTGAGGTTCTTGTGGACGCTCACGTCGAAGAATGCGGACGAGAAGTCGGTGTTGGCGAATCCAGTCTCGGGCAATTCGACGGCGGCCAGCGCAACTCCGCCGGGCTGGATGAAGTTCATGGCCATCGGATTCGAGGCCAGAAGATCTGCAGCGGCGTCACCAGTCTCGATGGCGTAGCGGCGCGGATATTCGAAGGTTACGCCATAAGTCTTATCGGCATAGTTCACGGTTGCGGGTTTCTTTTGCACGACTTTCTTCGGAGTGGGTTTGGCCGTGGCCTGCACGACTGGTGCGGGCGTGGGCGTCATCGCGCTCGGCGTAGACGGCGCGGGAGTCTGAATGTTGTTGGCTACGGGCTTCGGCTTGTCTTTGTCACTGGAACAGCCGACGGTTAGGGAGCAGACGATCAGTACGGCGGCGAAGATGAGTGCGCCCGTGTTCTTGCCCCAGGTCGTTGCCTGCTTACCCCAGGCTACGGAATTGCGAGTTGCTGCGATGTTGCGAACTGCGTTGATGCGGGTCATTGTGGTTGCCTCCTGCCGACTTGCGGCAGTTTGAGGAATGCACGGTGGGAGCCACGAGAGACCCTGTTGATATTGTGGGAGTTATTGCCGCGACCCGCGAAGAGGCGCGTGGGGCGCGGGACACGCTGTGGGGCAGGAAACACGCGGGGGATCCGTCTCGAATTAGTCAACCCATGTCTCCCACCTCGTCGGCGCTTTCGCGGCTGCCCGATTTCAGCTATCGTTGTGCGCTTAAGTCACTGCAGCGGAGCGAAGGAGAGGCGATGGGCGGTGCCAGGATTCGGGTTGGGTGGAAGTACATTTTGTGCTCGGTGTTGTTGCTGGTTTCGGGAGCGATCCATGCGCACGGCCAGGGGATGGAGAAGATCATTATTGACACTGACATTGGCGATGATGTCGATGATGCGTTTGCGCTGGCGCTGGCGGTGAAGAGTCCGGAGCTTGAGATTCTGGGCGTGACCACGACGTTTGGAGATACTGAGGCGCGGGCGAAAATTGTGGATCGGTTTCTGCGCGAGGTCGGGCGCGGTGAGATTCCGGTGTTGGCGGGGAAAGTTACGTCGACGAAGAATCCGATGTCGCAGCGGAGGTATGGAGACGGCGGACATTTTGCGAAGTCTTCGCACGGCGATGCGGTGGAGTTTTTGCTGGAGCAGACTCGAAAGTACCCGGGAGAGATTACGTTGGTTGCGATTGGGCCGTTGATGAATGTGGGAGCGGCGATCGACAAGGACGCGGCGACGTTTCGAAAGTTGAAGCGAGTAGTGCTGATGGGCGGCTCGATCCGGCGCGGGTATGGGGATTTGGGATATACCGCGCCGGTGCCGCCGATGCCGGAATGGAATATTTTGAATGATGTGGTGTCGGCGCAGAAATTGTTTGCCGTGGGGGTTCCGGTGTTTGTAATGCCGCTGGATTCGACGCAGTTGAAAATGGATGAGGTGAAGCGAGCGTTTTTGTTCAGTCAGGGGACAACAGTTACGGACCAACTGACTGTGCTGTATCACTTGTGGGGACAGGAGACGCCGACGTTGTTTGATCCAATGACGATCGCGTTCGTGTTGCGCCCGGAGCTTTGTCCGGTGCAGGGATTGCACCTTCGCGTGGATGAAAAAGGATTCACGCACGAGGAGCCGGGAGCGGCGAACGCGCAGGTTTGTCTGGATTCGAATGCGGAGGATTTCTTTAAGTTCTATTTGAAGAGGGTTGCCCGCCGATGAACTCAAAATTCCACCCCCTCGAACAAAACGCGACAAGGTGCAACACCCGCTCGAGTAATTGGAGGCCGACGGAAATGCGAATGATGGAAAGACCAAGAGCGCTGCGGACTTTGCTCGCAGCTGTGATCACGCTCGGCTCGGGGCTGTTCCGCCAGACGAAGCAGGAGGCAGATCTGATTGTCAGCGGTGGGATTGTAGTGACGATGGATGGAGCGCGAACGATTATTCAGGACGGAAGCGTTGCGATCAAGGGTGACGCGATTGCCGCGGTGGGTCCGCGGGCGGAGATTGAGAGCCGATACACGAGTGCACAGGTGATCGATGGGCGCGGAAGGCTGGTGTTGCCGGGATTCATCAACGGGCACACGCACGCGCCAATGACTTTATTTCGAGGGCTGCATGATGACGTCACGCTGCAGGACTGGCTTTACAAATATATTTTTCCGGCGGAAGCGAAGAATGTGAATGAAGAATTCGTGCGCTGGGGTACGCGGCTGGCGGCGGCGGAACAGATTCGGGCGGGTGTGACGACGTTTGCCGACATGTATTACTTCGAGGACGCGGTGGCCGAGGAGACGAAGGCGGCGGGGATGCGCGGAGTGCTGGGCGAGACGTTCATCGATTTTCCGGCGCCCGATAATAAGTCCAACGCGGAGATGCTTGCCTATACCGAGAAATTTCTGAAACGGTGGCAGGGCGATCCGCTGATTCACGCGGCTCCGGCTCCGCATTCGATTTATACCTGCTCGAAGAAAACCATTCAGGATGCGGCGGCGCTGGCGGCGAAATATCACGCGCCGCTGCTGATGCATGTTGCGGAGATGAAGAAGGAATGGGACGACAGCGAGAAGGCGAACGGAATGTCCCCGGTGCAGTATCTGGACAAGCTGGGCGTGCTGGGGCCGGAGCTGGTGGCGGCGCATTGCATTTTTGTCGATGAGGCTGACCGGAAACTGCTGGCGCAGCGCGGTGTGGGGTGCGTGCATAATCCATCGAGCAACATGATGATCGCGAGCGGAGTTGCGCCGGTGCCGGAGATGCGGGCGGCTGGCGTTGCGGTGGGGCTGGGGACGGACGGTCCAGCGGGAAGTAATAACGATCTGGATCTGATGGAGGAGATCGACCTGGCGGCGAAGCTGGCGAAGATTTCGAAGATGAATCCGCTGGCGCTGAACGCCAAGGCGGTGGTGGAAATGGCGACGATTGATGGCGCGCGGGCGCTGCATATGGAGAAAGAGATTGGATCGCTGGAGGCGGGGAAGAAGGCGGATCTGATTTTGATCAGTCTGGACAAGCCGAATGCGGTGCCGATGTATGACGTGTACGCGCAGATTGCGTATTCGCTGAAAGGAAGTGACGTCGAGACGGTGGTGATTGGCGGGCGAGTGGTGATGCGGGAGCGGAAGTTGCTGACGATCAATGAGCCGGCTGTGCTCGAGAAGGCGCGGGAGTACGGGAAGTCGGTGAAGGTGTCGTTGGGGATGGAATAGATTTGCGGATGGAATAGATTACGATCCGAGCGGCGACTCAGAGTCAAAATCCCCGCCCTCTCGCAGAGGACGCGAGAAGGGCGGGGCACCCTCGCACACTTTGAGTCCCTTATAATCAGAAGATCCTTTATGGCTGCTATTCTTGAGCGGATTGTTGCGGCTACGCGGGCGCGCGTGGCGGAGTCAAGGCGCGGGGCGGATTTGGCTGCGTTGGAGCAGGCCGCGGAATCGCACGTGCCGCGCGGGTTTCGGCGAGCGCTGGCTGCGAAGGGGCGCGACGGAGCGGCGGTGATTGCGGAGTTGAAGAAGGCCTCGCCGTCGAAGGGACTGATTCGGGCAGAGTTTCATCCGGCAGAGTTGGCGCGGGAACTGGAGGCGGCGGGGGCGGCGGCGCTTTCGGTGCTGACGGATGAGGAATTCTTTCAGGGGTCGCTCGGAAATTTGCGAGAGGCTTCGGCGGCAGTTGCGATTCCCTGTTTGCGGAAGGACTTCATCGTCGACGAGTTTCAGTTGGTGGAGGCGCGGGCGAATTCGGCCGATGCAGTGCTGCTGATTGTGGCGGCGCTGACTGCGGAGGAATTGAGTTCGCTTGCAGCGGGGGCGCGCCGGTACGGGCTCGATGTTCTGTGTGAAGTGCATGACGGCGAAGAGTTGAAGCGGGCGCTGGGTGCGGGATGTGATCTGATTGGAGTGAACACGCGCGATCTGCGGACATTTAAAGTCGATATGGAGACGGCGTTTGCTTTGGCGGAGAAGATGCCAGCGAATGTGGTGAAGGTGGCGGAGAGCGGGATTCATTCGGGGGAAGATGTGGCGCGCTTGCGGGCGGCCGGGTATGACGCGTTCCTGGTGGGGGAATCGTTGATGCGGGCGGAATCGCCGGGAGAGGCGTTGCGGGAGTTGATGCGCGTGCCGAGTGGGGAGTATCGCGTACCGAGCGAACTGTGAAAGTCCCCACTTCTCGCGCAAAGGGCGCGCGAGAAATGGGGCACCCGGCCCGGCGTTGCTCGGAGGTAGGGGTCCTTCGACCGCAGTTTTGCTTCGCCTTTCGCGAAGCAAAAACCTTCCCATAAGGATGAGAGCGCAATTTTACTGGTGAGTGACAACTGGTTCGCGGTAACTGCGTTATGACTTGGGTAAAGATTTGCGGGATGACGAATCTGGAGGACGCGCTCGTTGCGGTCGAGGCGGGGGCGGATGCGGTGGGGTTCGTGTTTTATGAGAAGAGTCCGCGGTGTGTGACGGTGGAGACGGCGCGGGAGATTGTGGCGAAACTACCTGAGAGCGTGGAGAAGATCGGAGTGTTTGTGGGGTCGGACGCGGATCCAATCAGCGTCTTAATGCAAGCCGGATTGACGGGCATCCAGTATTACTTTGCAGCAGAGATGGCGGGCAGTAAAGGGCGCGCTAAGGTGTATGGGCGGGCGTGCCTGCCTCCGCACTTCAGATCTGTCATGGCTTTCCCGATGAGTCTTTTTGGCGAGGATGTGAGCCAGGTTGAGCGCATGGCGGCGGAGTTCGCGGCGTTGAGGAAGAAAATTCCTGAGGGTGTTTCGATTCCGGAGGGTTTTCTGGACACCTTCTTGCTTGATTCCGGGAATTTGCGCCAGCCGGGTGGAACGGGACATACATTTGATTGGGAGAAGGCGCGCGGTCTTGGAGCACGAATGGGGAAGGACGGTTTGAAGTTGGTGGTTGCCGGGGGGCTGACGCCCCAGAATGTTGGCGAGGCGATTGAGATTCTTCGACCGTGGGGAGTGGATGTGGCTTCTGGAGTGGAGGCTTCGCCGGGGAAGAAAGATCCGGAGAAGGTGCGGGCGTTTGTGCGGGCGGTGCGGGAAATGGATCGGAGGGTGGGTTAGGGATGGCTACGGTTCCCCGAACTACAAAGGTTAAAATCCCCACTTCTCGCGCAAAGGACGCGCGAGAAATGGGGCGCCCCCGGGTTTCATCTCGTCTGAATTCTTCTTTGCCCAACTCTCATTCCGCGAATGAGCCGGGTCGGTTTGGGGTGTATGGCGGGCGGTATGTTCCTGAGACTTTGATGGCGGCGCTCGAGGAGTTGGAGCGCGAGTATGAGCGGGCGAAACGCGACAAGAAATTTCAGGTGCGGCTTGCGGAGTTGCTGACGACTTATGCGGGGCGGCCGACGCCGTTGTTTTTTGCGCGGCGGCTTACCGAGAAGTTGGGCGGGGCGAAGATTTATTTGAAGCGCGAGGATTTGCTGCACACCGGGGCCCACAAGATAAATAACTGCCTGGGGCAGGGGTTGCTGGTCGAGCGGATGGGGAAACAGCGGGTGATCGCCGAGACTGGCGCCGGGCAGCACGGAGTCGCTACGGCTACAGTGTGTGCGCTGCTCGGGTTTGAATGCGTCGTCTATATGGGCACCGAGGACATGCGGCGGCAGGAGTTGAATGTGTTCCGCATGCGGCTGCTCGGGGCGGAAGTGCGCGGCGTGTCGTCAGGGTCGTGCACGCTGAAGGACGCGATCAACGAGGCGATGCGCGACTGGGTTACGAATGTGCGCACGACACATTATTTGTTGGGGAGTGTGTTGGGGGCGCATCCGTATCCTACGATGGTGCGGGATTTTCATCGGGTGATTGGGCGCGAGGCGCGGGCGCAGATTCTGAAAGCTGAAGGAAAACTTCCGGAGGCGATTATTGCGTGCGTGGGTGGGGGATCGAATTCGATTGGGATCTTCTACGATTTTATTAAAGATAAGAAAGTTAGGTTAGTCGGGGTGGAGGCGGGTGGACGCGGCGAAAAGCTGGGGGATCATGCGGCGCGGTTTCGTGGAGGATCGCCGGGAGTGTTGCAGGGGACGTATTCTTACGTGCTGCAAGATTCGGGCGGCCAGATTGCGCTGACCCATTCGGTTTCGGCGGGACTCGATTATCCGTCGATTGGGCCGGAGCACGCTGCGTTGCGGGATGCGGGGCGGGCGGAGTATGTTCCGGCGTCGGATGCCGAGGCGCTGGCGGCGACTACGTTGCTGGCGCGGACGGAGGGGATTATTCCGGCGCTGGAGTCGGCGCATGCGGTGGCTGAAGTGGTGAAGCGGGCGCCTCGCATGAAGAAATCTGAGATCGTGATTGTGAATATTTCCGGGCGGGGGGATAAGGATATTGGGATTATGCGGGAGAATTTGAAACTGGATTCGTGATTTCCTGCAATGTTAAGAGCTGTTAAGAGCTAATGACGGCGGCGGCAATAGAAATTCCTTTCTAGGCCTCTGGTCGAACATAGGTGCACGAGGTCCTTCGACTGCGGTTTTGCGTCGCATTCGCGAAGCAAAATCCTCGCTCAGGATGACAGAGTGTTTTATGCCTTTGACGTTTCACAAAAAGCCGGCGCTGGTGGTTTATGTGACTTGCGGGGATCCCGATCTCGCGACCACGCGGGAGATTGTGCTGGCGGCGATTGAGGCCGGGGCGGATGGGATTGAACTGGGCGTGCCGTTCAGCGATCCGGTGGCGGATGGGCCGGTAATTCAGCGGGCGAGTGAGCGGGCGCTGAAGCATGGAACCTCGCTGGCGCAAGTGCTGACGCTGGCTGCGGAGGTGCGGGAGCAGGCGCAGTCCACTGGGCTGATTGTATTTTCGTATCTCAATCCGATTCTACGGATGGGGATGGAAAAATTCTGCAAAGTGGCGCGGGCCGCGGGGGTGGATGGCGCGCTGGTCACGGATTTGCCGGTGGAAGAGGCTGGAGAATATTTGCGGGCGATGCGGGAGTATGATCTTTCTCCCGTGTTTCTGGCGGCGCCGACGAGTCCCGACGAGCGATTGAAGCGGATTGCGGAGGCTTCGCGAGGATTTGTGTATGCGGTGTCGCGGACGGGAGTTACGGGAGCGCGGCAGCAACTGGCGGACGATGCCCAGAAGTTGGTGAAACGGTTGCGGCGCGTTACCAGGTTGCCGATCGCGCTGGGATTCGGGATTTCTACGGCAGAGCAGTTTGCGGAAGTAGGTGAGTTCGCCGATGCGGTTGTCGTAGGCAGTGCGATTGTCGAGACTGTCGAGCGGAATCGCGGGCGGGAGGCGAGTGCTGTGGGAGAGTTTGTGAGGATGCTGTTAGCTATTAGCTATCAGCCCTCGGCCTCGGCGGGGTAAGGAATCTGAGACCGGGGAAATCAAAATCCCCACTTCTCGCGCAAAGAACCCCCGAGAAATGGGGCACTCGGTGCGGTGGTTGTGCAAGGGGCATCCATGGATATCGAGGACTGGCGAAAGAGAATTGATGAGGTTGATCGGCGGCTCGTGGAATTGATCAGCGAGCGGGCTCGAGCCGCGGTCGAGATAGGGAAGCTGAAACGAAATACCTCGATGCCGATTTATGAGCCGGACCGGGAGCGGATTGTTTTCGCGAACGTACAGGAAGCGAATCGTGGGCCGCTGCCGGGACGGGATCTGGTGCGGATTTATGAACGCATTATCGATGTGATGAGGAATGTGCAGAAGGAAGAGATTGTGACGAAGGCGGAGCCGGCTGCGGCCGGGACGGAGTTGGATTCGGAAGTGAATGATTGAAAGCTTCTAGCCACTAGCTCCTAGCTATTAGCTGGCCGAATTTCGCCGAGTTTTTTTCGGGGAATGCTCATGGTTGGGAACAGCAGGTTCCTCCCCTTCCCTTCGGGAAGAGTCGGAATGACAACGACGGTGAACGGAGTCGAGGGCAACAAGCTAGGAGCTAGAAGCTAACAGCTAGGAGCTGAGTTTTTATGATTGTGGCGATGCAGGAAGGCGCGGATGAGCAGTTGATTCAGCAGGTGATTGAGCACCTGGTGAAGATTGGGTTTGAAGTGCACCGGTCGACCGGGGCGCGGATGACCGTGCTGGGCGCGGTGGGGTCGGGGATCGATTTCGACATCCGCAACGTGGAACTGTTGCCGGGAGTGCAGGAAGTCCATCGCATCAGCTCGCCGTATAAATTGGCGGGGCGAAGCTTTCGTCCGGAGGGGACGATCGTCAAGCTCGGGAATGGGATCGAAATCGGCGGGAATGAGATTGTGGTGATGGCGGGGCCGTGTTCGGTCGAGACGCGTGAACAGATCTTTACGACCGCTGAAGCGATTGCAAAAGCCGGCGCGAAAGTGCTGCGGGGCGGGGCGTTTAAGCCGCGGAGCTCTCCGTATTCGTTTCAAGGGCATGGGGAAGACGCGCTGAAACTGCTGCGCGAGGCGGGAGAGAAATTTAAGCTTCTCGTGATCAGCGAGGTGATGGAGATTTCGCAGATTCCGATGATGCTGCCTTACGTGGATATTCTGCAGGTGGGCGCGCGCAACATGCAGAATTTTAACCTGCTGCGGGAGTTGGGTAAGGTGCGGAAGCCGGTACTGCTGAAACGTGGGATTGCCGCGACTTTTGAAGAGCTGCTGCTGTCGGCAGAATACGTAATGTCCGGCGGCAACTACGATGTGATTTTGTGCGAACGCGGTATTCGAACGTATGAAACTTATACGCGTAACACGATGGATATTTCTGCAATTCCGATCATTCATAAATTGTCGCATCTGCCGATGACGGCCGATCCGTCGCACGGCACGGGGCGGCGCGACAAAGTTGCGCCCATGGCGCGAGCGTCGGTGGCGGCAGGTGCGGACGCGCTGCTGATTGAAGTGCATTGCGATCCCAACAAAGCGTGGTCGGATGGGGCACAGTCGCTGTTTCCGGAGCAGTTCGCGAAGTTGATGGACGAGTTGAGGATGATTGCGCCGGCGGTGGGGAGAAAGATCGGGTGAGGGCATTGAGTAATTGGGAAATTTAGTAATTGTGTAATTGAAGGACGCTGCGTGCTGGTTTTCAAATTACCCAACTACTAAATTTCCCAATTACTCAATTTCTTTTATGGCGATTCGGCAAATCACGATCATTGGGAACGGGCTGATTGGCGGATCGCTCGGGCTCGCGCTGCGCAAGAAGAAATTCGCCGGGCGGATCGTGGGATGTGATCGCGAGGGGACGCTGGAGCGGGCACGCGCGCGGGGCGCGATAGATGACGGGACCGCGAATCCGGGGGACGCGGTGCGGGGGAGCCAGGTGGTGGTGCTGGCGACTCCGGCGCTGGCGATTGTGGATCTGATCGAACGGCTCGGGCCGGCGCTTCCGGCCAAGACTTTGCTGACTGACGTAGGGAGCACGAAGACTCTTGTAGTCGAGCAGGCGGCGAAGGTGTTTGGGAAGAGCGCCGGGAAGCGCTTTCTGGCGGGGCATCCGATGGCGGGGAAAGAAATGAGCGGTGTGGATTATGCGGATGCCGATTTGTTTGAGAAGGCGGTTTGGTTTCTGACTCCGCTGCCAGGGCAGGATTTGTCTGGCTTGAATCTGAATGAAGGGCTATTCGCGGAGTTTGCGGGATGGATCGATGCGATCGGGGCGCGCATTGCGATGCTGCCGGCGGAGGAGCACGACCGGTTGTGCGCATGGATCAGCCATGTTCCGCAAATGATTTCGACGGCGCTGGCGGCGGCGCTGGTGGAAGAGTTTGGCGATGAGGCTCCGCTGCTCGCCGCGGGTGGGCGGGCGTTGCAGGAGATGACGCGGATTTCGGCAAGTCCGTATTCGATGTGGCGGGACATCGCGATCAGCAACAAATCAAATCTGGAGAAGGCGCTGTGGAAAGTGGAGCAGCGGCTGGCGCATATCCGGGAGAATCTAGCGACGCGGGAACTGGCTGCGGAGTTTGAGCAGGCGCATGCGCTGCGGAAGATTCCGGTGAAGAAACGGAAGAAGGATTGAGTAATTGGGAAATTTAGTAATTGCGTAATTGAAAGACCTGATGAGCGCTGTTGAGTTCAAATTACCCAATTCCTAAATTTCCCAATTACTCAATTTCCTTTTAGAATCTTGCAGCCATGAATAAAGTTGTCGCCAATGCGGATGAGGCGATTCGCGACGTGTTTGATGGCGCGTCGATCATGATCGGCGGGTTCGGGCTGTGTGGGATGCCGGAAAATCTGATTCGCGCCCTGGCTCGCAAGGGGACAAAGAATCTGCGGACCATCAGCAACAATGTTGGTGTCGACGGCGTGGGGAACGGGTTGCTGCTGGCGGCGGGGCAGATTGTGCATCACATTGGAACGTATGTGGGCGAGAACCGGTTGCTGGAAGAGATGGTGTTGAAGGGGACGATCCGGCTCGATCTGGTGCCGCAGGGGACTTTTTCGGAGCGGATTCGTGCGGGGGGCGCGGGGATTCCTGCGTTTTATACGCCGACTGGTGTGGGGACAATCGTTGCTGAAGGTAAGGAGACGCGGGAGTTTGATGGGCGCACTTACGTGATGGAGCGCGGGCTGACGGCGGACTTTGCGTTTGTGAAGGCGTGGAAGGGCGATCGCGAGGGGAATTTGGTGTATCGAAAAACTGCCCGGAATTTTAATCCCATGATGGCGACGGCGGGTCGCGTGACGATTGCCGAGGTGGAGCATCTGGTGGAAGTTGGGGAGTTGGATGGGGATGCGATTCATACGCCGTCGATTTATGTGAAGAGGATTTTTCAGGGGGAGTTGTACGAGCGGCGGATTGAGCGGAGGACGGTGCGGAAGGCGGGTTAGTCCTGAGTTGTGAGTCTCGAGCCGCGAGCGGGGGGCGTCAGGGGGAGAATTCCCTGAGGCAGTACGGTATCGGGAGGGAGTACAGGGATCCTTCGACTGCGGTTTTGCTTCGCTGATCGCGAAGCAAAATCCTCGCTCAGGATAACAATTTGGCTGGGGCCATCTTAACGATATGAATAAGCCGGGGAAGGACGTCGACAAGCGCGAGCGGATTGTGAAGCGGATTGCGCGAGAACTGCGGGACGGATTTTATGTGAACCTGGGCATTGGTATGCCTACGCTCATCGCGAATCATGTGCCTGCGGGGATGGAAGTGACGCTGCAGTCGGAGAATGGGATGCTGGGGATTGGGCCTTATCCGGTGGAGGGGATGGAAGATCCTGATCTGATCAATGCCGGCAAGGAAACGGTGAGCGAGATGCCGGGGACTTCTTATTTTTCGAGCGCGGATTCGTTTGCCATGATTCGCGGCGGGCATATTGATTTGAGTGTGCTGGGAGCAATGGAAGTCGACGAGACCGGGAGCCTGGCGAATTGGATGATCCCGGGAAAAATGGTGAAGGGAATGGGTGGGGCGATGGACTTGGTCGCAAGCGCGCGGCGCGTGGTGGTGGCGATGGAGCATACGACGCGCGAAGGGGCGCCAAAGATTTTGAAAAAATGCACGCTGCCGTTAACGGGAGTTAACGTGGTGGATACGATTGCGACGGAGATGGCGTACATCCGCGTGACCAAGGACGGGCTGGTGTTGGAGGAAATTGCGCCGGGGCTGAAGGCGGAGGATGTGCAGCGGGCGACTGAGGCGCGACTGATTGTGAGTCCGGAGTTGAAGGTGATGGAGAGTTAGGGCCACGCACCTACATCGAAGCCTTCAGCGGCTGAAGCCGCAAATCTTCTTCCATTCTCGCGGCACGACTAAAGTCGTGCCCTTCCCATTCGTGCTCAACGCGGCGCTAAAGCACCGCTCTTCCACCCATTCGTACTCCACGCGGTGCCGGAGCGCCACTCTTTCCCCCATTTGTATTCAACGCACTCCTCTTCCACAAATTTAGGCGGCGGCGATACGGCGGATCAGATCCTCTTGTTCCTGCTTGCTTTCGGCGCCGATGGTGAAGGCGTCGAGCAGGCCTAGCGATAATGCATATTTGATCGCTTCGTCTTGGCGGGTGCGTAGAGTGCCTTGGCCCAGAATTTTCATGCCTACGACTGCCTTCCCAGCCGCCTTCATTTCCTTTAAAACTCCAACAACTATCGCGGGATCGGCGTCCATGTAGGCGCCGACGGGGTTGATGCGGGCGAGGTCGATTTCGACCCAGGGAGATCTTGCGGCGGCACGCAGGGCTTCGATCGAGTGGCAGGAGCAGCCGTGGGCGCGGACGATTCCTTTCTGTTTGGCCTCGGCGAGTGTGTCCATGGCGCCGCGGAAGCGGTCGGTCCAGTCGGCCTCGGTCACGCAGTGCATCAGGCAGACGTCGAGATAGTCGGTACCGAGTTCGCGGCGGAAGCGGTCGAGATCAGCCCGCATACCGGCGGCGTCGCGCGCCCAGGATTTGGTGAGCACCGTGACTTTGTCGCGCTGCACGTGCTTGAGCGCTTCGGCGACATGAGGATGGCTTCCGTAGGAGTCGGCCGCGTCGAAGAAGCGCAGCCCGTGGTCGTATCCGTTGAGCAGAAGATCGGAGAGACCTTTGACGCCGAGCGCGGTTTGATGCGAATGATGCTCGGAGCCGACGGTGCCCGTGCCCATGGCGAGGCGGCTGGTCTTGATGCCGGTGCTGCCGAGGGTGACGGTGTCGGAGGCGGAGAATTTCGTGGAGAGCGTTTGTTCGGCGATGGCATTGAGGATGGCTTTCGATGAGAGCCAGGCCGCTCCGGCAGCGGTGGTGGAGCGAATGAGGAATTCGCGGCGATGCATGAGGATCCTCCTGATGACTCTTTGTAGAAGGCTACACCAACGGCCGTGGGCGGGGGAAGCGTCCTTGCGAAGGTAGGGATCCTTCGACTCCGGTTGGTCTTTGCGCTCAGGCGCAAAGACCAATCCTCGCTCAGGAGGACAAACAGAATTAAATTCGGAACGGGGCCGCTAGCAGGCGGAACGGGAGAGTGATCGCCAGGAACACGAGCTCCAGGACGCCGTGGACAGCCACGCCGACGATGCGGAACGGCAGCAGGAGCAACCACATGAAGGGATAGGCGACGAGCGCCAGCAGGGCTAGAGGCCAGCACAGAACGAAGAGAATGCACCAGAGCATGAACGTGAACATGGGGAGACCTCCCTCTCTTCTTGAATTATTGTACGGCGGGCGCTCCAGAAAAGTTCCATCGTTCGGATTCTTACTCGAACTGTTTGCGGAAATTGGCGAGCTGCTGCTGGACGTCGGAGAGTTCCTGGCGGAGGCGGGATACCTCTTCTTCCAAGGCCGCTAACCGCCCTGCGGTCGAGTCTATGTCGGCAGGAGCGTGACTGGCGGCGTTGGCGGACAAGAGTGTCCGCCCCACATCCAACGCCGGCGGTTCGCCGGAGAACAGGTGCGTGTAGCGGGATTCTTTGGTGCCAGGCTGACGGGGGAGGATTGCGGCAAGGGGCGGCTCGCGCTGGGCCAGGCGGTCGAGCGTGGAGGCTACGTCGTCGAGGGCTTCGAAGCGGTACATGCGGTCGGTGCGGCCGCGGAGTTCGCCGGGAGTTTGCGGCCCGCGGAGCAGGAGGACGCAGACGATGGCGATTTCGCGGCGGTCGAAGTTGAAGACTTCCTGCAGGCGGTGCTCGAATTTTGTGACGCGGCTGTCCGCGCCGCTGGCTGGGCCGGCCATGCGTTTTTCCTGGAGCGAGGCGAGGGCGTCGCGAACGGCGGACTCGTCGAGGGTCATCACTGGGTCGCGATTATTTTTTTGGTTGCAGGCGTTGACCAGGGCGTTGAGCGAGAGCGGGTAGTAGTCGGGCGTGGTGATGTCCTTTTCGATCAGGGAGCCGAGGACGCGGGTTTCGATTTCGGTGAGGATCATTTCGGTGAGGATCATGAACTTGTCCGGAGTTGTGATTTTAATTCAAGTGAACTCCAGGGCGGAGATCGGGAGCCAAGAACTTAACCACGGAGGACACAGAGAAACACAGAGGGAACTAAGTCAAAATCCCCACCCTGTCTCACAAAACGCGACAAGGGTGGGGCATCCCTCGGACGCCGTGCAAGAAGCAGCAGGTTCCTCCCCGAGCTTTCTGCTCGGTTCGGAATGACAAGGAGTTCCAAGAATCTCTAGAACAGGGCGGTGGAGCGGCGCTTCCAGGGCTTGCCTTTTTCTTGCGCTATTTTTTCCATGTCGCCGACGTAGGCTCCGGCTTGGGTCAGGACATGATGCAGGTCGTTGCCGATGCTGATGAAGGTGAATCCCTTTTCGAGGAATTCGCCGACGCGGCTTGTGCCGAACAGGAAGAGACCAAGAATCACGTTGTTCTTGCGGGCGTGCTCGATCAATTTTTTTGTGGCGGCGTCGAGTTCGGGCGAAGTGTACATGTGGGGGAACTCGTATTTGTTGTAGAGGCCCATCGACATGCAGAGATCGTTCTGCCCCAGGAAAAGAATGTCGACGCCGGGCACGGCCGCGATTTCGGCGATGTTGTCGATGCAAGAAGCAGTTTCGACTTGCAACGCCACGATGCCTTCGCTGTTCCAGGTGCCGGCGTAGCCGAGGAGTCCGGCTTTGTTCATGCTCCGCTGCGGAAAATAAACGGAGCGCGTGCCGACCGTTGGATACTTCATGCAACTTACCGCAATCCGTGCCTCTTCGGCAGTGTTGATGTAGGGGACTAGAACGCCGTCGGCGCCCAGGTCGAGAGATTGCTGGATGCCGGGGCGGTCGTCGTATCCGCCAACGCGGACGAGAGATTTCGCGCCGCCGTTCGAGATGCCGCTTAGCATGGCAGAAAGTTTTTCGTAGCCCATGGGGCCATGCTGAGAGTCGACGAGGAGCCAGTCGTATCCACTGTACGCGAGTTGCTCGGCGACTGTGGGGCTGTGAGCGTTGAGGAACAGGCCCATCTTTGGGTTGCCGGCGCGGAGCTGTTTTTTGAATTCTGATCCGCTGAGTGCGGGGTCGGGCATGGGAATCCTCCTGGAAGTCGAATTGATGAGTGTACCGTATGGGGCGATTGGGGCGGCGAATGCGGGATGAATTTTTCGGGAGGGTGTGACCGGGGGATAGGTGTTCATGTCGTCTAAATCAAAACCCCCACTTCTCGCGCGCACAAGTCGCGCGAGAAATTGGGGCACCCATGTTGGAATGACAGATATCATGAAGATCGCCTATAGTTGGGTTCTAGCGAGGACGGCATGCGACTGCTTTTGAATTGGGTTTTGAGTGCGATTGCGGTGTGGATTGTGTCGAAACTGGTGCCGGGAGTGCACGTCAGCGGGCCGGCGGCGGCGCTGATTGCCGCGCTGGCGATTGGGTTCATCAACGCGACGCTGGGATTCGTGTTGAAGATTATTACGTTTCCTTTGACTCTACTGACGCTGGGATTGTTCTGGTTCGTGATCAATGCGCTGATGCTGGAGTTGGCTTCGGCGGTGGTGCCGGGATTTCAGGTGCGGGGATTCTTCGCGGCGTTCGTGGGCGCGATCGTGCTGAGCCTGGTGAATTTGCTGTTGAAAGCGATTGTGATGCCGAGCAAGGATCAGCGGTAATTGACGGCTGCGGTCTTTCAGAAAAGAAACAGCAGGTTCCTCCGCTGCGCATCGCTTTCGCTCCAGCTCCGGTCGGAATGACAAGGCGTTTGTTGATAGTGTGTTTGTGCTGTATGGATTGCGCTCTTATTTTTTCTTCTTTGGCCTGATTGCCTGCCAGTCCTCTTCTTTCAAAACTCTTCCCAGATTGCTGAATTCTCCTGCGCCTTGTAGGAATTCGCCACCGTCCATGCGGATGACTTCGCCGTTGATGTAGCCCGAGCCGTCGCTTACTAGAAACGCTGCGAGGTTGGCTAACTCTTCGACGGTGCCGAAGCGGTGTTGCGGGTTGCGGTCGAGGGCGAGAGCTTCGAGTTGGGGAAGCGGCACCACGCGGGAGAATGCGCCGTGCGTGGGGATCGGGCCGGGAGCGATGGCGTTCATGCGAATGCCGCGGTTGCCCCACTCGACGGCAAGACTGCGGGTGAGGGCTTCGACTCCGGCTTTGGAAACGGCGGAGGGGACGACATAGGCGGAGCCTACCGGAGCGTAGGTGGCGGAGATGCTGAGGACCGTTCCGGGATGTTTGTCGGCGAGCCAGCGGCGTCCGCAGGCCATGGTGCAGTTGAGGGTTCCCATCAGCACGATGTTGATGACGGAGTTCCAAGCGCCGGGAGAGAGTTCTTCAGTGCGGGCGATGAAGTTTCCGGCGGCGTTGTTGACCAGGATGTCGAGGGGAGCTTCGCTCCAGATGGTGTTGATCATGGCTTCGACCGCTTCGAGGCTGCGGACGTCGCAGGGGATGGCGTGGATTTTTCCTTTGGTCTTTTCGGAAAGTTCGGCAGCGGTTTGTTCCAGGACTTCTTCGCGGCGGCCGCAGATGTGGACCGTGGCACCGAGTTCCAGGAATCGTTCGGCCATTCCTTTGCCGAGGCCGGTGCCTCCGCCGGTGATGAGGATGCGCTTGTTTTGCAGAAGGTCGGTGCGGAACATGAATGCTCCAGGGTTATTGGAATACTACAGAAAACAGCAGATTCCTCACCGGGCGCTGCCCGGTTCGGAATGACAAGGGTAAATAAAATGGTAAATAACAAAGGTAAATAACTAACTAACAAGGGTAAATGAGTTGGCTAGGACGCGGCTATCGCGCTATACGCTGCAGGCTACGCGGAAGCCATAGTCGGCATATTGGAATTCCGGGGGGATGCTGGAGCGGGCGGAACATCGGGATACTTTGATGTGGTGACGCCAGGAGCCTCCGCGGGAGGATTTGCGTGGAGGGTTCATTGGGCTTTGTTCGGGGCCCAGCGGGTTTTGCTCGGGAGAAATCGCGTAGTAGTTCGGGTCGTACCAATCGCTGCACCACTCGTGGACGTTGTCGCAAATGTCATAAAGGCCGAAAGCGTTAGCGGCGTAGCGGGCTACTGGTTCGGGGCCGGCCTGCCAGCGCGTGGCATAGTCGGGGAGCGATTGCGGGGGATCGTCGCCCCAGGGAAATTGTTTTTGTTCGAGAACGCCGCGAGCGGCGCGTTCCCATTCGGCTTCGGTGGGCAGGCGGTAGCGGCGGCCGCTCTGCTTGCTCAGCCATTCGCAGTAGCGTGCGGCTTCGTGCCATGAGAGTCCCGCCGCCGGTTGCTGTGGATGATTGAAATTTGGATCGTGCCAGAATGGCGGGGGAGCGGCGTCAGTCGTGACGAGGAAGCGTGCGTATTCGGCGTTGGTGACTTGAGTAGCAGCAAGCAGAAAGGCGTCGACAAAGACGCGATGGATGGGGCGTTCGCAGTCCTGGCCGGACTTGAAGCCCATCAGGAATGAGCCTGCGGGGATGGCGACCAGAGCTGGTTCCAGCAAGTGGCCCGGAATTTCAGACTGTCGCGACGTCAGCGCCATTGCGGTTGCCGGGATGATTTCTCTTCGAGTAGATTTTATCAGCGCGGGTATTTTGGAGGGCGTGATGGCGGAGAAGAAGCTGCGGTTTCAGGCGAAGATACACGGGAGAGAGGCGGGAGTGGTGGCGGCGATCGAGCCGCCGGTCGATGTGATTGAGTACTTTGGAACGCGGGCGCGCGTGCCCATCCGCGGGACGATCAACGGCTTCGCGTTTCGCTCGTCGCTGATGCCGTGCGGCGGCGCGCGCATGATGCCGGTGAATCGGACTTTGTGCCGGGGTGCGGGCGTGGAGCCAGGAGATGTTGTCGACGTGGTGATGGAGCGCGACGAGGAAGAGCGGACGGTCGAGGCTCCGCTGGAACTGCGGCGAGAGTTGGCCAAGAGCAAGACGGCGCAGGGGCGATGGGATGTGCTGGCGTTTACTCATAAGAAAGAGATGGCGAATTCGATTTCGGGGGCGAAGCAGGAAGAGACGAAGAAACGGCGGCTGGTGAAAGTCATGCAGGTTTTGAAAACGGGGGCGAAGTGGACGGGGTAGTACACGTTTTGAACACTTTTCAGAAAGTCAAAGTCGCCACCCTCTCGCAAATTGCGCGAGAAGGGTGGGGCACCCTCGGATTCGCGGGGTCTCAGGAATTCGTGCGAAGGTTCTGCACGATTTCGGCGATGTTGTTTTCCTGGAAGAGGCGGATGGCGGCGATACCGGCGGCTCCGGCGGCGAGGCAGGAACCGGCGTTCGCGAGGGTAATGCCGCCGAGGGCCAGAACTGGGATGTTGGCTGCGCAGGCTTGGCGTAGCGCGGCGAGGCCTGTGGGCTGGGTGGCTGGGATTTCTTTCTTTTCGAAGACTGGGGCGAAGACGGCGAAGGTTGCTGCTTGGGCCGCGGCTTGAATTACTTCTGCTGGCAAGTGACAGGACACTGCGATCAGCGGATTTGGTGGTGAGAGTTGGCGGGCAGGAGTGCCCGCCCCACACGAATCTCCTGCCCCGCACTTTTTCCATATCGTTCTGACTTCCTCTGGGGAGATGTCGGTGGAGCGGAGGTGGACGCCGTCGGCGCCGATCGCCAGGGCTACGTCGGTTCGGGAATTGATCAGGAGAGCAGTTCTCAGTTCTCGGTTCTCAGTTTTCAGTTGGGTAATGATTTTGACGGCTTCGTGGGCCAGAGATTCCAAATCGCGGGTGGGGAGATCTCTTTCGCGGAGCTGGATGTAGTCGACGCCGGCGCGGGCGGCTTCGGAGATTTTTTCGAGGAGGCGGCGACGGCGGGAGGGTTCGTCTCCAGGGAAGGCTGTGCGGTCGGTGATGTAGTAGAGAAGGCAGCTTTCAGCCATCAGCTAATGATCGGCGCTCCAATGAACCTTGTCGTCTGAACGACGTAGATGCAGTCCTTCCCGTCGTTAACCTCCCTGAGACGCGCAGCTTCGCCCTCGGCCTGATCTCGCGCCGCCATTACCTTTACGACCGTTGCACAGTTCTCCAACGGTTGGATGGAATCAATTCTCACGATCGCGTAAACGTGGGGATATTTCGCATGCGGTTTATCGGTTGCGCTCGGCAGGTCGCTCATGGCCTGGTTTTCGCAATTTCTGGCAGGACCTCGCCTTCTTTCTTGGGGGCGCCGCCCAGATGGTATTTGCTGAGGCCGTCGCGCAGGTATTCGAAGGCGTCTTCCGGGCTGTCGACGATTTTGAACTGGTTGACGTCCTCGGGAGAAATTGTGCCGGAGTCGACGAAGGCCTGGAAGTTGAGGATGCGGTTCCAGTATTCGCTGCCGTAGATGACGACCAGGATTTTCTTGGCCAGCTTGTCAGTTTGGGCCAGGGTGAGGATTTCGAAAAGTTCGTCCATGGTGCCGAATCCGCCGGGGAAGATGACGAGGCCCTTGGCCAAGTAGGCGAACCAGAATTTGCGCATGAAGAAGTAATGAAACTGAAAGTTCAGAGCCGGAGTCACATACTGGTTTGGACTCTGCTCGAAGGGGAGCTGGATGTTGAGGCCGATGGTTTTTCCCCCAGCTTCGTGAGCGCCGAGGTTGGCGGCTTCCATGATGCCGGGACCTCCTCCGGTGGTGACAACGAAACGGCGGCGGCGGGCGGGAATCTGGATGGACCACTTGGTCAGCATGAAGGCGAGACGGCGCGCGTCTTCGTAATAGCGGGCCATGTCGAGGCCGGCCTGGGCGCGCTTCAGATCTTTTTCTAGCTCCGCGGCGGGTGCGGTGGCGTGATTCTTCTCGATCGCCTTGAGCGTGTTGGCGGCGTCTTTGACCCCTTGAAAGCGGGCCGAGCCGAAGAAGACCACGGTGTCCTGAATCTGCTCGCGGCGAAAGCGCGCCAGCGGCTCCTGATATTCGGCCAGGATGCGTAGAACGCGACCATCAGGGCTGTCAAGGAAAGGTTCGTTCTGGTAGGCTACCGGCGCGGATTTGAGATGGTCAGTCATAGAGTTAAGAGCTCGCGTTCGGAAATTTGTCGCCCGAAGCGCAGGTTATCAGGATACCAGCACTCGCGAGGGGCTGAAGCCCAGACGACTTTCGCTGTGATGTACGGCACGGCTGAAGCCGCGCGCTTTCGAGGCACCCGTCGATGAGCATGCAGCGTTATTGTTGCTCGTGGTAGTGCAGTGCCTCCCAGAAACCGATCCAGATATCGAGGAGACCCAGGCCGCTGCACAGGCCGCGGAAGAAGCCGTTGGAGACTACGGTACGGAGCGCGGGAAACGACATCAACAAGTAGTTGTCGGTCCACTCCGGGGTCCAGGGGAGAATAATGAGCAGCACTCCGGCGACGGCACTGATCAAGACGAAAAGAAAGACGGAGATCCGGTGCATCCAGACCTGCAGGGGGCCATGCGATGGGCGGGGCTCGGCTTCGAGAGGGGGAACAAGAAGCCTCCTGCCTGGATCAGAGGGAGGAGGTGAGGGTTCGGTGGGCGTTTGTGGAGTGCTGGAAAAAGGAGTGAGGTCGCTCATGCGGGGCAGCTCCGGTGCCGCGAAAAGACCGCAGCAAAGTTGCGGCGACGCGCACTGGACCAGGCGCTGAACCACGCACTGGACCCCGGGCAAGAAAGATTGGGGGAAAAAGCCATCGAGCTATTCTACGACTTCAGAGCCTTAATGCGCTCGGCCACGTCGCGATAGTCGATGTTGCTGCCGTAGACGTCCATAAAGTGCTTGAGGGCGGAAGGCTTGTCTCCGGCGGTTTCGTAGGCAGCGGCGAGTTCGTAATGCAATGCAACGCGGGTTTCGCCGTCAATGGTCGGAACGGTGAGCGCTTTGTCATACCAGCGGACGGCGGCCTCGGGCACGCCTTTGTCGAGGAAGCATTGCGCCAGCCAGGTATAGGTCTGCATGATCTGCGGGAAAGGATGTCCGTGATCGAAGGACTGGCAGGCTTTTTGCAGTTCTCCAATGGCCTCATCGAGCAGGCCCATTTCGCGGAAAGCGATGCCGAGGTTGTAATGCGTCTCGGGATCTTCGTCAGTCGAAGCGGCGTCGGCTTCGAGATCCTGTTTGAGCTCGCCAAACATTTCGGCGATGTCAACTCCGGCTTCCTCGCCAAACGGAGAAGGTTTGGCGGTGGCTGGAGGCGCGCCGGGAGCAGGGGACGGCGCATGCGCCGCGGGAATTGGAGGTTGCGGCCGTGGAGCTTCAACGGGCGCGTGCCAGGCTGCGGGCGGCGCAGAGTGTGACGGGGCACCGTGTGACGGAGCACTGTGTACCGTGGGAGCCGCTGCGTGCGTGACCGAGGCCGATGCGGCGGCACTGGCAGCCATCTGCGGAGCATTCTGAGTCTTTGCGACGGCAGCGGACGGCTCGGCGACCGGGGCTGCTTTCAAGAAGTCTTCCCCGAGGGACGCTTCGATATCGGCGACAAACTCGCCCAGAACCGGGGCAGCGGTCGCTGCGGCGACTGCGGGCTCGGTGTGCGCGGCCGCGGCAGGTCGCGCGGCGGCTGGGGCGGCCGGTTTGCTAACGGTTCCCGGCAGGAAGCTGTCACCTAGAGAAGTCTCCAGATCGGAAACGAACTCTTTCAGCACACCGGGCTGGGCTTCTGGCTCCGGCTCGTGAACCGCGGGGGGATGAACCACTGCCCGATGAACTGCGGCCTGATGAGCTGCGGCC
>Ga0210389_10000723_pt1 | contig 28539 bp, 20 predicted proteins | sample IncBWH28OmetaG_FD_160127 | JGI IMG/M metagenome (GOLD analysis project Ga0210389, IMG submission 160127) | Forest soil microbial communities from Barre Woods Harvard Forest LTER site, Petersham, Massachusetts, United States - Inc-BW-H-28-O ... | reverse complement strand
GCTGCCCTACAGCCTTGAGCTCGGCGGCAAAGACCCGGCCCTGGTGCTGGCCGACGCCGATCTCGACAGGGCAGCCAACGGCATCGTCTGGGGTGGCATGTTCAATTCGGGTCAGGCATGCGTCTCTGTGGAGCGGGTCTACGTCGAGGCGCCCGTCTATGACGAGTTCGTCGCCAAGCTCACCGAGAAGGTCCGCCAGCTTCGGCAGGGCAACGACGAGCGCAAGTTTGCGTATGACGTTGGGCCACTGGCGACCGGCGCACAACGCGACAAGGTGCAACTGCACGTTGAGGACGCGGTCGCGGCCGGTGCCCGCGTGACGACCGGCGGCAAGCCGACCGGAACGGGGACGTACTTCGAGCCGACGGTGCTCGTCGACGTCGACCAATCGATGTCCTGCATGACCGAGGAGACTTTCGGACCCACCCTCCCGGTGGTGAAGGTCGCCGATGAGGAGGAGGCAATTCGACTGGCCAACGACTCGAGGTATGGGTTATCGGCCACGGTGTGGACTGGCGACAAGGAACGCGGTGACCGGGTCGCCCGCCGGCTCGACGTCGGCGCGGTGAACGTCAACGACGTCATGTCGAACGGGTTCGCCTTTGATCTCCCGATGGGAGGTTGGAAGCATTCCGGTGTCGGTACCCGCCTGGGAGGCGCCGCCGGGATACTCAAATACTGCCGTCCACAAGCGATCACGTCGCCGCGCATTCCGGCGCAAGCCAAAGAGTTACTGTGGTATCCGGCGTCGCGACGGCGCGCCAACTTCGCGGTGGGCCTGTTGCGCGCGTCCACGGCGCGTGGTGTACGCCGGCTAGGTATCAAGCCAAGGTAGTCAGGCCTGGTTGTCTGGGCCAGGCGACGGTCTGACCATTTTGTCGTTAGCGACGGATCGGGGCCCGCCGCCGTGACTTAGCATGCGTGTGTGACTGGCTCATACACATACACATTCGAGGACATACGGAACCGCCCGGTCGCGGTGATCGGGGCGGGAACGCTGGGTCGCCGCATCGCGCTGATGCTGGCCAGCCGGGGCGGAACTGTGCGGATCCACGCACGGCGCGCTGAACAGCGTGCCGAAGCGACTCAGTATGTGACGGAGGCGCTACCGAAGCTGTTGGAGAACAGAGGCTTTGGCGAATTGGGGGTCGCGACGGCCACGGATTCACTCGAAGAGGCATTGGACGGCGCGTGGCTGGTCATCGAGTCCGCCCCGGAGAAGCTCGAGATCAAGATTCCACTGTGGGGCCAGATCGACCAAGTGGCGCCATCCGACACCATCTTCGCGACCAACTCGTCGTCGTACCCATCACGTCTGATGGCCGAAAACGTGCGCGACAAAACACGCTTGTGCAACACGCACTTTTACATGCCACCCGAGATCAACGCCCTGGACCTGATGTCGGACGGTCAGACTGACCGCGGCCTGCTCGACACCCTGCTAACCATCCTGCCCGAGTTTGGCGTTTACCCCTTCGAGGCGCGACGGGAGTGCACCGGCTTCATATTCAATCGCGTCTGGGCTGCCATCAAGCGGGAGTCGCTGGCCGTAGTCGCCGAGGGCGTTGCCCGTCCGGAGGATGTCGACGGGATGTTCAAGGTCAACTTTGGCGTGCAGGCCGGGCCGTTTCAGATGATGGATCTGGTCGGCCTGGACGTTGCGCTCGACATCGAGAACCATTACTGCGAAGAGTTCCCGTACCTGCCGAAGAAATCGCGGGACTTGTTGCAGTCCTATGTCGATGCGGGCAAGCTCGGCGTCAAGACCGGCGAGGGCTTCTACTCGTATCAGTAGCCGGGGTTCGCAGCATCGCGATCGATGTACCCAGGTACCAGAGCACGGTCGACGCGGCCGGCGCCCATGCGGAGAAGCCGCCCTCCAGGGAGAACGGCCCGGTGCGGAAGAACACGCCCGCAGTCGAGATCACATTGACTGCCAACGCCAGGACCGCGAAGTACGCCGTCCATCGCGGGAGCACCCCACGGGCGAACACACAAAACGCGTAGGCGAAAGCCGTGGCGCCCATTATGAAGCCCCACAAGCCGATCAAGACGCCCACGAAGTGAACCCCGACCGTGAAAACGACTTCGGCTGCCAAGCCTTCCGCTCTCTCCGCGACGGCTAGCTGCATCGCCATCGCGACCACCAGCAGTCCCGCGATCGCTGCGGTGCCGACCAGGAAGAGCTCGCTGAGGTAGCGGCCGTCGTCGGATTTGCTCAGTACCCCGCGTACCGCTACCGCGAACATCAACATCAGGGGCGCGGCCAAAGCGTACAGCCAAGCCTGCGTGACCAGCAGGTCGTGCTTTTCGACGAAGAAGTTCTGGTAGGTGGCAGCATCGCCGTTCGCCTGCGGCGGAGCACCGGTTAGCGCTCCAGCGACAATCGCGACAAGGACGTAGGCGATTCCGGCCATGCCGCCCAACCGAATCCACCGACTGTCTGGCATAGCTACCTCACATGGCCGTGTACTCGTCCGCGCGACATTTCAAGAGCGGAGTGGGGGCGGGTGCTCGTGCGGCGCCGCGAACGTAACGTCACTACGAAAATCCTGACCGAATTTCGCAGTGGCGTTACGCTCGTCGAGCCAGGTAGGTGAGGGCGAGTTGAGCGGCGTTGGCGCCGCACATACCGTGCGCGCCCGGACCCGGCGGGGTGGCCGCCGAGCAGATGTACATGCCCGGCACTCCAATGGTATACGGCGACAACGTGATTCGCGGACCGAAGGTCAGCTGACGAATGTCCTTGGCGCCGGTCATGATGTCTCCGCCCACATAGTTGGGGTTGTAGGCGTCCATCTGCGTCGTCGAGCGAACCGTGAAGCCGATGATGCGTTCCCGGAAACCGGGGGCGAACCGCTCGATCTGGGCGATGATCGCCTCGGTCGCGTCGCCGGCATAGCCGTTCGGGACGTGCGCGTAGCTCCACACCGGGTGGATGTTGCCCACCGAGCGTTGCGGATCGGCCAGATACTGCTGACCTACCAGCACGAACGGCCGCTCGGGCATGCGTCCGGCGTGGATCTCCCGCTCGGTGGCGGCAAGTTCGGGGTAGGTCCCGGCCAGGTGCACGGTGCCGGCCCGGTGGGCGTCCGGATTCGTCCAAGGAACGCCGCCCTCGACGGCGAAGTCGACTTTGAACGCACCGGGGCCGCGCCGGAACCTGGTGAAGGCCCGGGAAATTCGGCGCGGGAGACGATCACCCAGGATACCGGCGACCGCACTTGGCGCCAGATCGAACATCGTCAGGTCCGCCGGCGGCAGCTGCGACGCTTTATCCACCCGGACACCGGTCTCGATCTTGCCGCCCAAGTCGCCCAGCAGCGCCACCATCGCGTTGGCGATCGACTGCGATCCACCTTCTGCCACCGCCCAGCCGTGCCGGTGGCCGGCGGCGATGATGCCTATGCCGATCGCGGAGGTCATCGGGTAGTGCAGCGGCCGGAAGGCATGGGCCGCAACACCTCCGAACAACGCCCGCCCCTCTTCAGTGCGGAACAGCCGGGCGAACGTGGACGCGGGAAGCACGGTGGGTGCACCGAACCGGGCCAGCATCAGCGGATGGTGCGGGAACCGCAGCAGGGGCCGCATGATGTCCTCGCTGAGTGCGTCGAAGTTAGCGGCCGGGTAGCCGAACGCGCGCTGCCACCGCGATCCGTCACGACCGAGACCTGCCGCGGTCTGCTCCACCGAGCGGTGCAGCACGCCGGCGTCCCCGCCGTCGAGGGGGTGGACACAATCGATCTCCGGCCAGCGCCACCTTAGGCCGTACCGGTCCAGGTTGAAGCTGCTGAGGAACTCCGAGCCGACGGCCATCGGGTGGATCGCCGAGCAGTGGTCGTGCAGCAGGCCGGGGATGATGGCGTCGCCGCTGCGGGTGCCGCCGCCGACTTCGTCGGCGGCCTCCAGCACGGTGACCTGTACGCCTTCGGCGGCCAGGGAGAGGGCGGCGGCGAGCCCGTTGGGCCCGCCACCTACTACCACTGCGGTACTCATGCCAGCGCTCCGTGACCGCGCTCCTGATCTTTGCGGACCTCATCTGCACGGACAGCCGGCTTGGTGTCGCTCAGCGACCAGCTCACCTGAGTCGGGATGGGGCCGTTAGGCAGCCAGGGCTGCTCCTCGACCGCATCGGCGACCTTCCAGGTGCCACGCTCGATGACCCCGAGTGCGGCATCGATCAACTGGTAGTGCTGGACGCCGCTGCCAAAGGCTTCCGACTCCACCCAGGCTATGACGCACTCGCCCGGCTCGAATCCGGCCTCGTCCTGCACGGCCTTGATCATGTCTGCGTCGTGCAGGTGGCCGTCGCCGAAGTTGAAGCCGATCAGCGAATTGCAGGTGAACTCGCCCTCCCGCACCGTGCGGACGTCGATGTCGGGCAGGTGGCTCAGCAGCAGCGAGTACAGGCCACGCGCCTGGCTGTGCATGCTTCGCCATGCGGTCGTCTTCTGCAGGGTGATCTCCGCCCACTTCGGCTCGTAGCCCGCCGCGATGAACTGGTCGATCTGGTTGGACGCCGAGCGGGTGACCTTGTTCAGCTTCTGCTCGGTACCGGGCGCGAAGGACCACAGCGCCGAGGCCCAGTTGCCCGCGTACTGCCGCATCGAAGGTAGGAAGGACACCTTGTCCGGCCGCAGATTGCCCAGGATCGGGTAGAACAGCAGCGCGGCGGCGACGATGAGGGCCAGCCAGGGCGGCGTCATGTCCCAGGGCGCGTATCCGTTCCAGTTCGGGAAGCCGAGGAACAAGAACATCGTGGCGTAGGCGAAGACCACGTTCCACTCCAGCGGCACCGCAAGCGGGAAGGTCGAGATGATGAACAGGTGGAAGCCCACCATGAACAGCGCCGCAACCAGTGTCACCCACTTGTTGGTGGAGAAGAACAGGACCAGCGGAGCAATGATCTCGACGGTGGTGCCATTGACGTGTGCCATGAAGTCCGCCAGTCGCGACGGCCGCATGTCGCTCCCGAATTCGCGGTAATGGGCCCGTCGCAAAAATTTGGGCGCGAATATCGTGTTGCTCACCATCGGCGGAATGACGTTGGAGAAGTGCTTACCGAACTTCGACCAGCCGGCACCGACCCAAACCACCACGATCACCATCTTCAGCGCGATGATCATGTTGACGAACGGGAACACGGCGAAAATGAACAGGACCGGCAAGTACTGCTCGCCGCGGGAGGCCAGGAAGATGGTCTTGTCCCGCAGACCGATCAGCACCAGCAGCGCGATCGGCGCGATCAGCAGGGCCGGGTTCACCAGACCGGATGTGTTGTCCGGCACCGCCTTCGAGAGCGAGTCGCTGTGCACGCCTGGTGACAGCAGCGGGACGGCCAGGCTCACCAGCAGTGCCAGGTAGAGCGCGATGTCGAACCAGGTGCGCCGGTCGCCGTTGGTGAACGGCACCCACTTCCACGGACGCAGCCGGATGGTTCCCGGTCGGGCCCAGAACAGGATGCCGCCGGTCATCGGCTTGACCTTGCCGGCCAACGGCCCCCAGGAGCCGGCCACGCCAATGGCCTCGAGCAGCACGGTCCACAGGATGACCTTCTGGTAGACGATCGGTTGGTTCCACCATTCACTGACGTGCCAGAAGGCGGGCAGCCCCGACGTCAACGTGGCGATTGTGATGCCACCGAGCGCGAAGAACACGACCAGCTTCACGATGTAAATGGTGTGGATCATCTTCGGGGAGCCGAAGCCATGTTCGGCCCAGTCGGTGGCGAGGATCCGCATCCGCTCCATCAGCGGCTTCTCCAGGAAGGTGTCCGGATCAACATCCGGAAGATAGGGCTTCGTGAATCCCATTTGAGTAGCTCCTTTTGACCGTTGTTTGCCGTGAGTGGCGCCAACATTAAGAATTGTGCGCCCTATGACACAGTTGCGGATCAACAAAACCGCGCGCCGGGGTTATCGACGGTCGACAACCCCGTCTAACGTCGTGGATGTGAAGAAACCACCTGTTGACAGCGATGTCGGGGTGAACAGTTACGTCGCCGAGGTAGCCGGCCGATTGCACGATCGGTTGGCTGACGCGTCGTCGGAGGTTCGTCGTTCCCTCGAGGACCAGATCCCCGAGCTGCGTGGCGATGCGGCGCTCGTGGAATTGCTCGGAACCAGCGTCGAGGGCAACGTGGACACAATTTTGTACTCGTTGCGCTACGACATCGCAGTCGAGCGTGTCGAGGCGCCCACCGCGGCGCTGGAGTATGCGCGCCGGTTGGCCCAGCGTGGGGTGCCGGTCAACGCGCTGGTGCGCGCTTATCGGCTCGGTCAGCGCCGGGTGAATGAGCTGATTTTCGCCGAGTTGCGGGCGATCGACATCCCGGAATCGATGAGGGTGGCGGTAATCGAGGCGATCACCGGCACGATGTTCGAGTACATCGACTGGATGTCGCAGCAGGTTGTCGCTGTCTATGAAGACGAACGTGACCGATGGCTGGAGAATCAGAACAGTCTGCGCGCCCTGCGGGTGCGTGAGATTTTGGCGGCAAACAAGTCCATTGACGTCGATGGGGTAACCACGGCAATTCGCTATCCGCTGCGATGGCATCACCTGGGGCTGGTCACGTGGTATGCGGACCCGGGCACCGAGGGCGACGAACTTGCCCGGCTGCAACGGTTTGTCCGCGACCTGGGCGAAGCCGCCGGTGCCGCCGCCGCCCCGCTCTTCGTTGCCGCCGACCAAAGCTGCGGGTGGGGGTGGCTGCCGTATCGCACCGCGGGCCCCGACGCCGTGGCTGATGTCGTCTCGAAGGTCCGCCGGTTCGCGCTGAGTCGACCGGATCCGCCGAGTGTGGCAATCGGGACGATGGCCGGCGGCGTGGAAGGTTTCCGCCGCTCACATCGGGAGGCAGAGGAGGTCCGCGGCGTCGCGATCGTCAGCGACCGGCGCGGCCAGACGGTGATCGCCGCCACCGATCCGGGGTTGTCCGTCGTGGCGCGTCTGGGAGGCGACGTGGTCGCCACCCGCGACTGGGTGGCCACCGTGCTGGGCGACCTTGCGAGTGATGACGAGAACGACGCGCGACTGCGCGAGACGTTGCGGGTGTTTCTGGCTTGCGGCTCCAGCTACAAGATGGCCGCCGAGGACCTCAACTTGCACTTCAATTCGGTGAAGTATCGCGTGGCCCGTGCCGTCGCCCGGCGCGGCCGGGAGATCGGCAGCGACCGGCTCGACGTTGAACTCGCCTTGCTCGCCTGTCACTGGTACGGCAGCGCGGTTCTGCAGCAAAAAACCCGATAGACCAGCCGGTCTATCGGGTTTTGCGAGCAGACGTTAGGCGGCTGCGGCGGCGAGACGGCGGCGGGACACCGTGGGCTGGTAGTTGGCCGGGCCGGCGATCTGACGCCGGATGGCGTGGCCGGCGGTGATGATCGCGGGCACGAGCACGGGGAACGTGGTCAGGGCGAGCATGCCGGCGATGGTCAGGTAGGTCATGATGACGGAGGTCATGGTGGGCTCGTTTCTCCGCGGTGCGGATGGTTGGGATGGGTTGTGGCAGTGGAAGATTCGGTTGTTGGCGACTGTGTCGCTGTGTTCGAGATGAAACTTACCGGCGTCGCGTCGGAACGGCGATGTCTTCTACCGACCAAGTTGGGCCGAGTTGTTGTTTCCGGGCGACAAAAGCTGCCTGGAATGGGCCCTGACCTGCAGCAAAAAACCCGATAGACCAGCCGGTCTATCGGGTTTTGCGAGCAGACGTTAGGCGGCTGCGGCGGCGAGACGGCGGCGGGACACCGTGGGCTGGTAGTTGGCCGGGCCGGCGATCTGACGCCGGATGGCGTGGCCGGCGGTGATGATCGCGGGCACGAGCACGGGGAACGTGGTCAGGGCGAGCATGCCGGCGATGGTCAGGTAGGTCATGATGACGGAGGTCATGGTGGGCTCGTTTCTCCGCGGTGCGGATGGTTGGGATGGGTTGTGGCAGTGGAAGATTCGGTTGTTGGCGACTGTGTCGCTGTGTTCGAGATGAAACTTACCGGCGTCGCGTCGGAACGGCGATGTCTTCTACCGACCAAGTTGGGCCGAGTTGTTGTTTCCGGGCGACAAAAGCTGCCTGGAATGGGCCCTGACCTGCAGCAAAAAACCCGATAGACCAGCCGGTCTATCGGGTTTTGCGAGCAGACGTTAGGCGGCTGCGGCGGCGAGACGGCGACGGGACACCGTGGGCTGGTAGTTGGCCGGGCCGGCGATCCGACGCCGGATGACGTGGCCGGCGGTGATGATCGCGGGCACCAGCACGGGGAACGTGGTCAGGGCGAGCATGCCGGCGATGGTCAGGTAGGTCATGATGACGGAGGTCATGGTTGGCTCACATTTCTCCGCGGTGCGGATGGTTGGGATAAGTTGTGGCAGTGGGTTGTTCGAACGATTTTCGTTCGAATCAGCTGGCTGCTGAGGAACGTGGCGCTGTGTTCGTGATGAGAAATCTAACGACGCCACCTCAGCGCGGCGATGTCGCGAACCGACCAACTTGCGACGCGTTGTTGTCTTCAGGTAACAAAAGCAGCTCGGCCCTGTTGCAATATCTGCGCGGCGCCGGATTTTGTTGCCGCGAACATTCTCTTTGCGTCGACGGCGACCTATGGTTTTGCTATGACAACCAGCGAAAAGACAGTTTTCGAAGGTCCCCTGCACCAGCTCGCCCGTAACAGTTGGCAGCTGCTCCTCCTCATCGGCATCACGGCCGTGGCACTTGGTGTCATCGTGCTTGCATGGCCGGGCAAGACACTGCTGGTGGCGGGTGTCCTGTTCGGCATTTACCTGGTGGTGTCCGGGATTGGGTACATGTTCGCCGCCTTCGGCACCCACGCCGGCGCCGCAATGAGGGTGTTGGCGTTCCTTACCGGCGCCGTGTCGCTGGTGCTGGGTTTCTTCTGCTTCCGCGACAGACTCGAGTCCATCCTGCTGTTGGCCCTGTGGATCGGCATCAGTTGGGTGTTTCGCGGGATGACCCTGCTCGCCACGGCGCTATCCTTCGACCACCTGCCAGGACGCGGCTGGCAGATACTCTCCGGTCTGATCATCATCATCGGCGGCGGAGTGATGATCATTTATCCGTACGATTCGATCGGGATCCTGACCCTGGTCGCCGGCTGCTGGCTGATCGCCATCGGCATCATTGACGTCATCAGCGCGTTGCAGGTCCGCCACCGGCTGAAGACGGTGGACCACCGAGTGCAAGGCACTTTGCAAGGCACTTAAGGCAACCGAAGCTCGACCTCGAAAGCCAGACAGAGTTCGGCGAGATCTATTGGCCGCGCGAGCGATCGGTCGGTCAACTCCTCAATGCGGTGCAGACGGTGCCGCACGGTGTTGGGATGGCAATAGATCTTCGCCGCGGCGTCGTTGGCAGAGCCGCCCGCCTCGACCCAGGCCCGGAAGGTATCGAGCAGGATCGTCTGTTCCTCGGCGGGCAGCGCGTTCAGTCGCCCTAGTACTGACGACTTGATCTTGGCCATGACCTCCGGGGCGCTGACCGCCGCGATCGCAAGCGGGGTGTCGTCGAAGACCGCAACGAGTGAGTCGGCCAACGGCTTTGCGGTGACCGCCAGCCGCGCGAATCGCAGCGCGTCGCTGGTTTCGGCAAGCTCATGAAACGTCGGACTGATGCCGACTCGCGCGGTCGCGGCCTGCCGGAGTACCTCGACGAGCGTGCCGAGCGTGTCGGGCGGGGCGGGGCCGCGCAGATGGACGATGCCGACCTGCAAGTCCGGCAGCAGCCGCCACGCCGACCGGATATCGCGAATGGAGAGCTTGTTTTCGATTGTGGGTAATCCCAGCTTTCCGATCGCGGGCAGCTCCGCCGCCACGACGACGTAGGGTCCCGAGGTGGGTAGCCGCAGCAGGTCTGCCGCCTCCCAGAGGCTCTGGCTGTCGGTGATCCGCTGCGACAGCAACGCCTCTACCAACGCCGATCGCTCTTCCTCCCGTTCGAGGATCTGCGCGGTGAGCTGCTGACGGTACGCGCTGGCCATCGCCTGGGTGAACGTGTCCTGGGCGAGGAACACCCGTGCGGTGGCATCCAGGATCGAGTCGGTGGGTATGGCCGCGGCCCGCGCGACCGCGAGGGTCTGCTCCCACATGAATCGGAAACCGATTCGGTACGCGGTCATCACCGCCGGCAGCGGCACACCGGCGAGCGCGCGGGCGGTGCCGGTGTGCTCGGCGGGTGAGACGTCGACGTCGGCGTGCCCGGCGAGCGAATCGAAGATGAACGTCACGTTCGCGACGCAGCTTTCGCGGACTTCATCCTTCGTGACGACGGTGCCGTCGCTGTATGCGTCGATCTCGCGGCACAACAGATCAGCCATCGCTTTCCCCAATTTCGGGGCACGGGCCAGCATGAGTTTGCCGAGCTCGGCGATGTGCGGATCAGGGGCGGCGCCACGCCGGACGCCGACGGGGTGTGTTGCCGCGCTCATACCCCGAAACCTTATGCCCGCGCACTTGCGGATGTGGACGGTCAGCGAAGCGGCTCGTCCGCATAACGTCCGCACCAGGCTCCGTCGCGGAAAATAACGCCGTTGTGATCAGGCACAGTTGCTGGCCGTCGATCGTGTGACCGGTCACATAGACGGCAGCACGGAACCCGGCGATGGTGGTCGTATCGCCTCGTCGGCGCATCGTTGGGGATGCTCGGCAAACGCAACTGGCGAGCTTTGGCAGCTGAGCAGCCTGTGCACCATGACTGCGACTTGGCTCGTCCGCTAGGGCTGACATCAATATCGATAATTCCTAGGAACAACCCATGGACGAACTTGTCACCACGAACGAACTTGCGGCCCGCCAACTCGATTTGTCGCTGAACAACGCCCAGTTATATGCGGAGTATCGCCGGCTCGCCGACGAGCAGGCGGCCTTGCGCCGACTGGCCATGCTGGTGGCCGGCGGGGTCGAGCCGTCGGAGGTGTTCGACGCGGCAACAAACGAAATGCGCCGATGCCTGAATGTGTTTACCGCCGGGTTGTGGCGCTACGAGTCAACCGGCGAGATCACCATGGTGGGCGCAGCGGCCGAGCCTACCGCCCTGGCGACGTGGCCCGTGGGCACGCGAACCCCGATTGACGGCGACACCCTGGCGGCGATGGTGCAACGTACCGGTCGGCCCGCGCGGATGGACAGCTACGAGAACGTCGCCGGGTCGGCCGCCGCGCGAGTCCGACAGTCGGGCGTGCGCGCGGCGGTGGGAGTGCCGGTCGTCGTCGATGGACGGGTGTGGGGCCTGGCCGCCGTCGCGTCCGCGGGGCCCGGTCCTATGCCGGCCGACACCGAGGCCCGCATCAGCGGCTTCGCCGAACTGATCGGCACTGCCTTGGTGGCCGGATACCGCGACGAGCAGAAGCGGCAGATGCTCGATGACACATCGCGGCGCTGGGCTTTGATCGATTCGCTCCTTGAGGGCCGGGTCGTCGACGACTACAGCTTGTGCGAGGTTGCCGACCATCTTCGGCTGCCAAAGGATGGCCCCTTTGTGGTCATTGCCGCCGAGGTTGGCTCGCGGGGCAGCGAGCCGTTGCCGGTCATCGAATCGAAATTGCGCAGCCTCGACGTGTATTCGGCGTGGCGGCTGCTGCCCGATTGGCAGGTCGGGATTGCGCACGTCACGTCCGGACAGCAACTCGACAAGGTGGTCGCTTTGGTGTCTCGGATGGCGCTCGACCGCGTCGGGGTGAGCGCGCGATTCAACGATCTGCGCGAGACGCCGCAGGCTCTGCACTTCGCCAAGGTGACCCTGCGGGGCCAGCCCCATCACAGCTCTCCGGTGGCGGTGTTCGACGGAACGATCTTGGCCACCGCCGCGCTCGCGGCCCCAGAGGTGATGGTCAAATCGGCCGGCATCGTTTTAGATGCGTTTGACGACCTTCCCGAGGAGGAGCGCGAGATCCTGTTCGAGACGTTTCGGGTGTGGCAGGACACTGAGACTTCGGTGGGCGCCGCCGCTGAACTACTTTGTTGTCACCCCAACACCGTGCGCTACCGATTGCGCCGAATCGAGAAACGGACCGGACGGTCCCTCTCCCGGCCGCGTGATGTCGCCGAACTATGTCTAGCGTTCGAGATCCATCGTCGGCTTGTCTAATTGCGGCGTTTGTCGTCAGGCACAATGGCCGGCTTTCGATCGTGTAGCCGGTGACATCGACGGCAGTGCGGGCTCCCGCGATGGTGGTGTTGTCCCTCGGCAAATGGGGCCTGACCACTAATATCGCTAATTCCTAGGGGCGAGAGCCATGGACGAACGCCACACCCCCGGCGCACTTGCAGACAGGCAGCTCGATTTGGCACTGGACAACAGCCTGCTGTATGAGGAGTATCGCCGGCTCGCCGACGAGCAGGCGGCCTTGCGCCGACTGGCCACGCTGGTGGCCCGCGGTGTCGAGCCGTCGGAAGTGTTCGACGCGGTCGTCAAAGAAATGCGCCGCTGTGTTTCCGCGCATACCGCCGGATTATGGCGCTACGAGTCAAGCGGCGAAATCACGAAGGTGGCCACGGCTGAGCATCCTGGAACGCGACTGATCAAGTGGCCCGTTGGCACTCGAATCCCGGTCGATGACAGCACCCTGGCCGCAATGGTCCAACGAACCGGCCGGCCCGCGCGGATGGACAGCTACGAAACCAGCCTCGGGTCGATCGCCGCACGTGTGCGCGCGGTGGGTGTGCGCGCGGCGGTGGGCGTGCCGGTCATCGTCGATGGACGGGTGTGGGGCCTCGTGGCCGTCGGTTCGGTTGCACCCGGGCCCATGCCCGCCGACACTGAGGCGCGCCTCAGCGGCTTCGCCGAACTGATCGGCACCGCCGTTGCGGCCGGATACCGCGACGAGCAGAAGCGGCAATTGGTGGATGACGCGTCGCGGCGCTCGTCGTTGATCGACTCGCTCCTCGAGGGCCGAGCTTTCGACGACTGCAGCTTGTCCGAGGTCGCCGAGCATCTGCGGCTGCCAAAGATTGGTCCCTTTGTGGTCATCGCCGCTGCGGTTCGCTTCGGGGGCGGTGAGCCGCTACCGGTTATCGAATCGAAGTTGCGCAGCCTCGACGTGTATTCGGCATGGCGGCTGCTGCCCGATTGGCAGGTCGGGATTGTGCGTGTCACGTCCGACCAGCAACTCGACAGGGTGGTCGCTTTGGTGTCTCGGATGGCGCTCGACCGCGTCGGGGTGAGCGCGCGATTCAATGATCTGCGCGAGACGCCGCAGGCTGTGCATTTCGCCAAGGTGACGCTGCGGGGCCGGCCCGACGGTTCCTCTCCGGTCGCGATGTTCGACGGGACGATCTTGGCCACCGCCGCGCTCGCGGTCCCAGAGGTGATGGTCAAGTCGGTCGGCTCTGTTCTGGCCTGTTTTGGCGACCTCCCAGACGAGGAGCGCGAGATCCTGTGCGAAACGTTTCGGGTGTGGCAGGACACCGACGCCTCGGTGGGCGCTGTCGCTGAACTGCTTTGTTGCCACCCGAACACGGTGCGCCACCGATTGCGCCGAATCGAGAAAAGGACCGGACGATGTCTCTCGCGCCCAAGGGATATCGCAGAACTGTGTTTGGCGTTCGAGGTCCATCGCCGTCTCATCTAATCACCATTTGCGCGAGAAAATCGTCCAGCCAACGGGAACCGTGAGGATCCGGCGCTGATGCGCCACTGAGGATGTTCACCGGCACACGGGGGAAGCCTCGGCATTGTTTTCGACGACAGCGATGGCGAGCGCGGCGACTCATACGCTGGAGTAGTCAGCGAACGGTTGTGGACGGAGCCGACATGTCGAAAAGCGCAGAGATGAAGGGTAATCGAGGACCTGCCATCACAATGACAGATCTGATCGATTGCATACGCGAGATCATCGAACGTCACCGAGATTTCACTACTGCGAGAGGCTATCCGTGTCAATGTAGCGCGGAGGAGCTATCCGATCATTCACGCCATGTGGCCCAGGAGATCGTCGCACGATTGGGATTGCGGCCGGAGAGGGCCGTCAAAGTCAAGGACGAGATCCGTTATGTAAGTGCATGGTTCGACGATGAGCTGACAAAATTAGAGGGCGCTGAATAGGTCATGATCGGCCTCTGGGAGTGCTCTGATAGACAATCAGAACGGCCGTTTGACGGCTAAGCGTTGCGTGAACCATGTTTTCAATCTTAGCTTTCGGTGGGTTGCTTCTGGGCGCGTCAGCGAGCCAGGCGATCCTTACGCTGTTTGGCCGGCGGCACGCCGGCAACTACTGCCTGACGCATCGCAGCGACGCTGATGTTGCCGGCGCTGTTGTCGGAGACAACCCGCACTAACTGATGTTGTAAGTGAGCATATCGCCACTGACGCTGGCATGTTCAACGATTGGTGCATCGGCAAGGAATTCACCGGCCGTCCCCAAAAATCCATCGCCGGCGACAACAGCAGGCGGTCGGGGTTGCAGCATCATATTGACCATAAAGGAGCGACATCATGAATAACGTTCTGGTCCAACAGCCTTGGAAAGAAGCGCTGGCGGTCGGGATGTTGACCGCGATTTTGGGTGGCGTGGTGCTGGCGTGGCCTGGTCCAACGATCCTTGTCACGGTGACCTTGTTTGATGTCTGCTTGCTGGGGTTGGCCTAACCACGGGCGGCAATCGCAGTGACTCGTCAAGAACTGTCGATGGGCTGTTTCGCGTGAGGTGGTCAGGCTCGACTGTGACTTACCTCATAAATGCATTTGATCGATCAACCCGCAGCGTTGCTGACAGCATGGCCGTCCGCACCCCTTACTACGCAGCCCGGCGTACATCGCGCGCCTGGCGCGGGCGTGCGCCCCTGGCCCCGCCACCACCGGTCGTCTGGACACCGGAGCCTCAGGTTGGCGAAGAACTGGAGGACCGGGATCGTGCGACCGGCTCCGACCCCGACTACGAGGACTCGACCCCGGCGGAAACCGCCGCGGCCACGATTTCGGTCGACGGCCGGGTCCATGACATCGCCGTCAGCCCTGACGGCCAACACGTCTATGTTGCCCGACCCGACTCGATTGTGATCATCAACAGCAGGCACCACATCGTCGGGCGGATCCCCGTCAGGGGACCTGCGAAAAGCCTGGTGATCGGCGCCGATGGCAAGCAGCTGTTTGTCGTCGACTACGACGGGGCGGTGGTGGTCGTCGATACCCGCGACCACACCGCGCAAACGCAATGGGGCGGCTGCGCTTCGGCTGTGGTGGTCAGCCCGGACGGACGCTACCTCTACGCAGCCCACAACCAGAACACCGATGGGGGGGGCGATGACGCGGTCTCCGTGATCGACATCGCTAGCGCGACCACCGTCGCCACCGTGCCCCTCTACGGCGTCGTCGCGCTGGCAATGAGCCCGGATGGTAGCCGCCTGTACGCGATCTCATACGACCGACGCACCACCTACTACCAATATCCCGCGGGCCGGCTCACCGTCATCGACACCGCCAGCCATGCCGTTCTCAACACCATAGGCGTCGGCGCCTGTCCGGAAACAATAACCGCGAGTCCGGACGGCGCTTACTTGTACATCACCCATTACGACACATGTTCGGTGTCGGCGGTGAACTTGACGACCGGCGGCAGCACTTCGGTCGCGCTGCGGGACGCCCCGCTGGCTGTGGTGTTCGCTCCGGACAGCGGGCATGCCTACGTACGCAATGTGCATTCGCTCACGGTGATCGACACGACGACCAATGACGTCGACGACATCGATACCGGAGATCTGCCGAGGGGTTTGCAACTCAGCCCCGACGGAAAACGCGCATACGTCACTAATTTCGGCGATGGCACCCTCTCGGTCGTCGACACGATCACGAACTGCGTCGCGACCACCGTCGACCTGCCCGGGCATCCGGAAACCGTCGTGGTGGACCACGAAGGGGAACGTATCTACGTGGGCGACTATTGGTCCGGTGCCGTCGCGGTGATCTCGGTACCGACGGTGAGCGACCTGCACACCGACGCCGATAACTGAACGGCGATTCGCAGTGACGCTGACGACACTTACCCTTCCAAACTGCTTGACCTGCACGCCTGGTCGCTGCCACGCAATTTGCGAGTGTTCGCCCCTACACCGTCGGCATGGTGATGCTGTTCGGAACCACGATGACCGTGATCGGTGCCCGCGCCATGATGCAACCAGTGGTACTTCTAGCGGGAGGACGCGATGTTTTGCCGGGCTATGCGATCCAAGATAGTCGTCGGTGTGGACGGATCGCCCGCATCCGATGCCGCCGTCCGCTGGGCAGCACGAGAGGCCATCATGCGAATGGTACCGATCAAACTGGTTTACGTTGTCGCCCCGACGCTGGCCAGCTCGGCGATGGCCCCGAACCACACCATCACACAGGCGGAGGAAGATCGGGCGCGCCAGGTCCTGAGCCGAGCGCGACAAACCGTGGAGGAGTTGGCCGGCGACCGGCCGGACATCCACATCGAGCGGCGGTACGCCGGTGTGGTGCCAACGCTTGTCGACGCTTCAATCGATGCGCAGATGGTCGTGGTGGGGAACAGCGGGCATGCCTTCCGCCGGCAGATGCTTGGCTCGGTCGGCGCGGGGCTGCTGCACCACGCGAACTGCCCAGTAACGGTTGTCCCTGAACCAGAATCGGCACATCATGGGAGCCGTGATGACGCACCGGTTTTGGTGGGTATCGACGGCTCGACCGCGTCGGACGCGGTCGCTGGGCTAGCCTTCGACGAAGCCTCGCGGCGCGGCGTACCGCTGCTGGCATTGTTGGCCTGGAGCGACGTGGGCGTCTTTCCCATCCTCGGCATGGACTGGAGGACCTACCGCGACGAAGGCGCAGAGCTTCTGGGTGAACGACTGGCCGGCTGGCGGGAACGCTACCCAGACGTGCAGGTGCACAGACGACTGGTCTGTGACGTCCCGGACCGCTGGTTAGTCGACGAGTCCAAAAATGCCCAACTTGTCGTCCTGGGAGACGGTGGCCGCGGGGGGTACGCCGGGATGCACTGGGGTTCAGTCACTTGCGCGGTCGTGCGGTCCGCGCGCGTTCCGGTCATTGTCGTTCGCAACGGCTGCGATGAAGCCGCCGAGCGTGAATGGATACGACGCGTTTGGGGTTGGACCTAACCTAGTTACCCGGTCATTGCCGCGTCTCATGTGGCCGACGCGGAATCGCCATGGCCGGACGCGGATTCGCCGATAGAGCCCTAACCGTAGCCATCCGCATACCGCGCATTCGGCGGAATGCATCGGTGCCTACTACACCATCGCAACGTCGATGTTGTCAGCACGCACAACCGTGTCGATCGCCTCCTGAAAAACAATGGGTTTGTGGCAGGACTGTCAGCACCGCGCTCGGTAAGGGAAGGGGCTGCCATGGGAAACGGCCGCTCACACTGCATGAACAGATCGCCGTAGGCTGTTTCGCATGATGACGACGGCGGATTTCTCGGGCAACGGCCGCACACAGCCGTCGCGGCTGCTTACCGCGAACGGCCACGGCGTGCGCGCTGACGTCGACGGGCAGGTCCGCGCAATCGCATCGGCGCTGGCGAGTCGCGTCGACGAGCTCGCGCAATCTGTGGCCTCCGCGATAAGGGCCGAGGTCGACTTCTACAAGGTCAGCGCCGTAGTGACCAACGACGAACTGCTGGCCAGCAGCGCCGACAACCTCCAGTTCGCCTTGAAATATCTCGAAACCGCTGCGGGTTTCGACGTCTCGCCCGCCGTCGCGACGGGTTCCAAACGTGCCGTGGTGGGCGTCCCACTGCCAGCGGTGATGGCTGCCTACCGGATCGCCTCACAGCATCTTTGGGACGCCGTCGTGCAAATCGCCACTACACAGCCAGACATTGGCCGCGACGTGCTGATCATGGCGACCGAACGGATTTGGCATATCCAGGACACCTACACCGACGCAATGACGAGCGCCTACCGACAGCAGACAACGCACCAGGTGCTCGAGGACGAGGCCGAACGAGCCGCACTGACCGAAGCGCTGCTCGACGGGCGCAACCTGACCGACTACGCCGTGTGGGAAGTTGCCCAGCTCCTGCGGTTGCCGATCTCCGGGCCGTACATGGTCATCGCTGCCAACTGTCCAACAGTGGGAAAGCAGGCACTTCCCGGAATCACCGCTATGTTGCGCTCCGCCGACATTTTCTCCGCGTGGCGCCTCCTCCCCGATATTCAAATCGGCATCGCCCACGTCTCAACCGAATCCAAGCGCGACGCGGTAGTTGAACTCCTCGAAAGGCAGGCCACCACAAGGGTTGGCGTCAGCCCTCCGTTCAATGACCTCACCGACACGGCGCAAGCCCTCCGTTACGCTCGTGTCGCACTGAACACCCGAAGCAGCAGGACGGGCGGCGTTACCGTGTTCGAAGACTCCCTACTGGCCGTTGCCGCGGTCAGCGCACCGGAGGTGACCAACAAGGTGGCAGCCATCATTCTCGGCCAATTCGACGATCTGTCCATTGAGGAAAAAGGCGTGCTGTTCGAAACCTTCCGCGTGTGGCTCGCGCAAAAGGGCTCGACCGCCAACACCGCAGCACAACTCTACCTTCATCCGAATACCGTCCGGCACCGTCTGCGCCGCATCGAGGAGCACACCGGCCGCTCGCTAGCAGTGCCCGATCAACTTGCCGAACTGTGCCTGGCCTTCGAAATCCGCCAAAACATGCCGGAACCATAGGACGGGCCAAATCCGTTGGCATGCTTTGCAGCTGTCGCCACACCCGTGCCGCCTGCTGCTCCAACGTCAGCACGCCTGACGGGAGCCGGCCAGTCAGGCCCAGCTGGCGTCGCTCCTGGTGGGTGAACCCGACCCCACGATTGAAGCTTGGCGGGGTGAGTGCGAGCGGGATCTTTGGGGCGCAGCCCATATTCATTTGCCTTTCTCGTTTCATGCTGGTCCTAAGTTCCCGTCGATGCCCACAATCGTCGCTACGCTTCTACCGGGCGTCGATGTGTTTCGAAACAGTTTGAGTGGGTTGCTCAATGTCATCGCGGACATTGCAACCGCGCTGTTGTTCACGGCACCCGCGAAAGGCCATCGACGTTGTACGCATCGATAACGACAAGGGGCGGCGGTTTCCAGCAGGCTAAGGTGGCCATGTAGAGCGAAAGTGGAGCAACTGGAGTAATGACGTGAACAGCCCCGCGCCGACCTACCACTGGCCATCCCTGATGGTGGACGAATGGACGGCCACCCGCGACACCTTGCATATGTGGACCCAGATCGTCGGCAAGATCCGCATGGTTCACATGCCGCTGATAAACCACTGGTGGCAAGTGACGTTGTATGTGAGTCCACGGGGATTGACCACCGGTGGAGTTCCAAACCGGGATGCGGTCTTCGACATGGAGTTCGACTTCGTCAGCCATATGCTCGTGATCCGGCATAGTGACGGGGGTCAGAAGACAGTGCCCTTAGCGGCCAAACCGGTCGCCGAGTTTTACGCAGAGACGCTCGCGGCGCTCGACAGTCTCGGCATCGAATCACACATTGTCGGCAAGCCCAATGAGGTAGAACCCGCCATTCCGTTCGGCGAGGACTTTCAGCACGCTCAATATGATCCCGATGCGGCGCGCGCGTTCTGGCAGCAACTGGTACAGGCCCATCGGGTCTTGACCAACTTCCGAGCGGCGTTCGTCGGCAAGGCCAGTCCGGTCCAATTCTTTTGGGGTGCTTTGGATTTAGCCTGTACACGATTTTCCGGACGGCCCGCCCCCTTGCATCCGGGAGGAGCCCCTAACTGCCCGGACTGGGTGATGGCTGAGGGGTACTCGCGCGAACTCAGCAGCTGCGGATTTTGGCCCGGAGGCGGTAAAGAGGGCGCCTTCTACTCCTACGCATACCCGGAACCGGAGGGTTTCTCCGCCCGCCGCGTTGAACCTGACGCCGCCTACTTCAGTCACGAATACGGAGAATTCCTGCTGCCCTACGAAGCCGTGCGCACTGCAGATGACCCCGACCATGCAGTCGCCCGGTTCCTGCAAACCACGTACGAGGCCGCCGCCGAACTTGGCGGCTGGGACCGCGGCGCACTTGAGGAAGACCCGAACCGCCTGACGCCGGAGTCCATGCGCCGCAGCTAGCGTGCGCATGCACGGCGTCTAACGCGCGGGCCACCGCCACTGTTCAGAGGCAGCGCTAAACGGTGCCAGCGTTGTACGCGCCGACAACCACCGGAGTCGTGGCTTCCAGCACGATTGAGTTACCCCATTTTCGATTGAAGGAAAAACCGTGAGCAGCAACACTTTAGCCACACCACAGGCGACTGCAGGCTTCGACGTCAACGTGCACTTCCGCTCCGTGATGAACGAACTCGGGCTCTCCCCCGAAGACACCGGAGGCGCCATCACCTTCGTCGGCGAGGATCCGATTTTCCCGAGCGTGCACCGGCTCGGAGCCTGCATCGGTATCCCGATCATGGCGGGGGCGGCGGGGATCGCCGGTATCTGGCGGCAGCGCAGCGGTCGCGGCCAGGACCTGACGCTTGACCTGCGCAAGGCCATCCACGGTATCAACCCCATGTACAAATTCATGCCCACCATCAACGGCTACCCCTATCAGCTGCCATATTTCATCGGCAACCCGATGGGGTTCGACCTGTACCGGACAAAAGATGGCCGGTTCTTCCTGCCGACGGGGGCCTACCCGCGCCTGCTGGCCGGCATGTGCACGTTCTTGGGATGCTCGCCGGACAAAGACAGCATCGCCAAAGCCGTGTCCCAGTGGGACAGTGCGGAACTCGATGAGGCGGCCGCCGCGGCGGGGCTCGTCTTCGCCCTCGTCCGCACGCCCGAAGAATGGGCAGCGCACCCTCAGGGCAGACAGCTGGCGGAAAAGCCGGTGGTGGAAATCGTCAAGATCGGTGACAGCGATCCCGAGCCGTTCACACCGGCGGCGCGTCCGCTGTCGGGGCTTCGGGTGCTCTCGGCAACCCATGTGATCGCCGGCAACGTCATGTCCCGCACGCTGGCCGAGCATGGCGCCGAGGTGCTGCAGATCGCCCACCCCGAAGAGTTTGAACACGAGGCTCTGATACAAGACCCGTGCGCCGGGTTCACCTCGAATGCGTGGCTGGACCTCAACCAGGCCGACGCCCGGCAAAAGGCCTACGAACTGGCCGCCGGCGCAGATGTGTTCGTCGAAAGCTACCGCACCCACAAGATTTCGAGCCTCGGTCTGTCACCCGAGGAACTAGCCGCCCGCCGCCCGGGCATCGTCTACGCCTCGGCGCGCTGCTACACCTACGACGGGCCATGGGCCAACCGGGCGGGCTTCGACATGGAAGCCCTATGTGTCACCGGGTTCACCACCGAAGAGGGCACCCCCGAAGAGCCCAAGTTTCCCCCGACCCACGTCATGAACGACTACATCGCCGGCTACCTCGGCGCGGCCGGCATCGAAGCCGCGCTCATCCGCCGGGCCAAGGAAGGCGGCAGCTACCACGTTCGCGTTAACCTGGCCCGTGCCGCGATGTTCTTCATGTCCCTGGGCATCTTCGACAAGGACGCCCCCGCGCCCGCCGGCGAGCAACACCAAATCCTGGTACCAGATAGCATCACCGCGCAAACCCCCTACGGAGAACTGGTCCGACTCGCCCCACCCGTGCAGTTCTCCGAAACCAAGCCCCATTGGGAAGACCCGGTACTTGTGGTGCGCGGGTCAAGCAGGGCGCAATGGAAGGACAGCTGAGTCCGCCCTTCTGGGAATGTCGAGGTTCCTTGTCTAAATGACAAGCGTCAACGTTTACCCGCTTTGACAGTCGACCTTTAGTAACCGGCCGGTTAGGTGTGCAACGTCGTATTGTCCGCCAGCCGTGGGTAAAAACGGGCTGGGACAGCCTCACCGACTCCGAGCTCACGGTGGTCAACCTGATCGCACAGGGCGTGACCAATCGCGACGTCGCCGACCAGCTGCACCTTTCCCTACATACGGTGAAAAACCACGTCCACAATGCGTTCGCCAAGCTGGGCATCAACTCCCGCGCCCAGTTGACGCAGCTCATGCGCGGGTCTGATTAACCAGCCCGTCAAATGCCGGGTCCGCCTAGTACTACATCCATGCGGACCTAAACATCAATCCTCGGGCGATGGTCCTGGGCTGCCTGTGCGGCGATCGTAGTAGTCGTCAACTAATTACGTTCTCATTCGAACGACGGCCGAGGCTAGGCGCCAGACACCGCGCCGGTGAGCACACGAGGAAAAGAGCGAAAATGCTTAGTGCAGCGTATGGAGTGCTGGCGATGGTGCCGGTGGTGTTCGGTGTGGCTGGGTACGTGATGGTGTCCCGATGACCGCAAACTCGCCTCGCTCGGGCGCCGAATCAGCAATTAGCACTATCGATCCCGAGGCGCACGCAAGACACGCGAACGATGGCGAACTGAGCGCACGGTTCCAATCTGACCCGACGATTGATGAGGATGCGGTGGATGGACTCTTAACCGCCCAGGAATTTCCAACCGAGCGACTCGACGAGTCTGTCGACAATGTCGCGCTGTACGCGAAGTATCGCCAGCTCGCCGCCGAACAGACCGCCTTGCGCCGACTCGCCACGATGGTGGCGCGCGGCGCCGAACCGTCAGAGGTGTTCGACGCGGTAATAAACGAAATGTGCCACTGTGTGTCCGCACAGACCGCCGGATTGTGGCGCTACCAGACAAGCGGCGAAATCACGCTTATAGCAGTGGATTACCGTTCCCATGCGCTGGCGAAGTGGCCCGTGGGCACTCGAATTCCGATCGACGGCAACACCCTCGCAGCGATGGTGCGACGCACCGGCGGGCCCGCGCGGATGGACAGCTATGAGAACAGCGCGGGGCAACTCGCCGCACGGCTCCGAGACGCGGGTCTGCGCGCGGCGGCGGGCGTGCCGGTCATCGTCGATGGACGCGTGTGGGGCCTGGCGGTCGTGGGTTCGGTTGAACCCGAGCCCATGCCGGCCGACACCGAGGCCCGTATCGGCGGCTTCGCCGAACTGATCGGCACCGCCCTGGTGGCCGGATACCGCGACGAGCAGAGACGGCAAATGCTCGATGACACGTCGCGGCGCTCGTTGTGGATCGACGCGCTACTTGAGGGCCGAGCCTTCGACGACCGCAGCTTGGCCATGGTCGCCGGCTGTCTACGGCTGCCGATCAATGGTCCTTTTGTGGTCATCGCCGCCCAAGCTCCCACCGTGGGTGATGAGCCGCTCCCCGAGATCGAATCGAAGCTGCGTAGCCTTGACATCTTTTCGGCGTGGCGACTGCTGCCTGATGTGCAGGTCGGGATCGTGCACGTCAAGTCCCACCAAATACTCGGCGTGGTCGTTGCCCTGATGTCTCGGACGACAACTGCGCGAGTGGGGGTCAGTGCCCCCTTCGGGGATCTGCGTGATACGCCACAAGCCCTGCATGTCGCAAGAATGATGTTGGGGGGCCCGACCGATTCCACATCCTCGGTGGCGGTGTTCGACGGCTCCCTTCTGGCTACCGCTGCCGTGAGCGCGCCGGGGGTGATGGTCCGAACGGTCGGCGTTGCGCTGGACGGTTTTGGCGACCTTGCCGACGACGAGCGGGAGATGCTGTTCGACACGTTTCGGGTGTGGCGGGACACTGATGCGTCCGTGGGCGGCGCGGCTGAGGTGCTTTTTTGCCACCCGAACACCGTGCGCCACCGGTTGCGTCGGATCGAGAAACGTACCGGCCGATCCCTCTCGCGGCCAAGGGATGTCGCCGAACTGTGTTTGGCTTTCGAGGTACATCGCCGTCTGATGTAGCCGAAACCCATTGACGCTGTGGATGAGCGCGAGGCCGCCACAATAACGATCTGTCCGGCAGGTGCCCGTTCGTCGAGTTTTCCTATCGCATCATGTGTAAGCGTCGTTCGTGACCTCTGGTTTCAGCGTGACAAGCAGACGAGCGCTGTGCGTGTCACGCGAGGATTCGTTCACGATCTCGGGTTGAGTAAAGCCATTCGGATCGTTGGTCGTTGCTCGTGAGTGACCCTCTCGATGGCGCCTGGCTGGTCAACCGTCCCTCGTGCAGCTGCCGTTCCGGTTGACCGGAGCAAGTTCAGCGCCGCGAGTACGCCTACCCCACTTGCCACTCGACCGTCGACAAAGGGTGTCCACCTCGGTTACACCAACAACCTCATAGCCGCGCTGCGTGGACAACACGCTGCGCAGCGTCGACGTGTTTCCGCGTAGATGGGTGGATGCCTACAATGACGTGCACTGCAGCGGCAGCCCAGCAAACGGCAGACAGGACATCCCGTGCGGCCTTCAACCGGCCGATTTGACGTCGACGGCCGGCAGCTCGCAACTCCGCCGATTCGGGGGCGGGCGGCCGAGTTGAAGGTGATCGGCGCGCTGGTGACGGCGCTGATGGGGGGGCGCGGGGGTGTGCTGGTCATCGAGGGCCCGCCGGGCATCGGGAAGAGTCGGTTGCTCACCGAGGTGATGGCACTCGCTGACAAGGGCGGGGTGCGCACCTTGTTCGGTGAGGCGTTCGAGTATCAGCAGACGGTGCCGTTTTTCTCGCTGTTCATGGCCACCCTGCATGCCGATCCCCCGGTGGGAGACGCGGGGGCGTTGCGCCGGCTGGGCGGCTCGGCGGATCTGCGCTATTGGGTGGTGCACGATCTGGCCGACGCGATTTATGCGGCGGCGGCGGAAACCCCGCTCGCGATTGTGCTCGAGGACATCCACTGGGCCGATAACAGCACGCTGGTGGCGCTGCGGTCGCTGGCCACCGCGAAGCCGGATGTGGCCCTGTTGTGGGTTTTGACCGCGCGCACCGGGGCGGGCGGGCCGGCGGTGCAGGACACCTTGTCGGTGCTGCACCGCGCGGATGCCGCAGTGGTGCGGGTGGGCGCGATGTCGGGGGGCGCGGTTGCCGAGATGGTCTGCGACGCGGTGCGGGCAAACGCCGATGAGTCGCTACTGACTCTGGCCGCTAAGGCGCACGGAAATCCCTTCCTGGTCCGCGAGCTGGTCGGGGGTCTGGGCGAGGAGGGCCGGCTTAATGTGAGCGCCGGGCGTGCCGTGGCCAGCGGACAGGCGCTGCCGCGACGGCTGGGCGCAAGTATGCAGCAGCGACTCGACCAACTCTCCCGCGGTGCTGGCGAGGTGGTGCGGGTGGCCGCGGTGCTGCCGGACCGGTTCTCGGCTGGCCTGCTGGCCGCGATGCTGGAACGCCAGCCGGCGTCGTTGATGGCGGCGGTCGGGGAGGCGGTGCGCGCGGATCTGCTCGTCGAAGACGGTGAGCAGTTGAGGTTTCGGCACGACTTGCTGCGCGAGGCCACCCGACAGTCCTTACCGCAATCGATACGGCGCGCGATGGAGCGCCAATCGGCGTCGATCATGCTGAGTCTGGGCGCGGCGCCGGCCGAGGTGGCCACGCAGCTGGCGCGCAGCGCCGAGCCGGGGGACAGGGAGGCGACGGGTGCACTGCGGCAGGCCGCGCAATCGGTTGGCCACACCGATGCGAGTGCGGCCGCGGACTTGAGCAAGCGCGCGCTGGAACTGCTGCCCGCCCAAGACCCTGAACACGGGCTCCTGGTCGCCGAAACGGTGGAGTTGCTCAACCGCGCCAGCCGCTATGCGGAGGCCGAAGAATTGGCCGTTGCGGCGCTCTTGGAGGCGGCGTCGCCCCAGGAGGAGGCCGAGATTCGCCTGCGCCTCGCGACGAAGAATACGCACAGTACCCAGCGGCGCATCGAGGAGAATCGTCGAGCGCTGCAGTTGGACGACATCAGTGAGGTCACCCGCGCACGGCATCTGGGGTGGCTGGCCTATAACCTGATTTTTCAGAAGCACGGTGGGCAACAGCGCGCGGCGGCCAATGAGGCTGCCGCGGCCGCTGCATCGACCGGTGATCTCGAGGCCACGATCCTGGCCAACCTCACCCTGGCTTTGCTCGACTGTGGCGACGGGTACGCGGGCCGCGCCCTAGGTCGCCTCGAGGAGGTTTGCGTGCTTGCCCGCACGAGTGATGCGACCGCAGCTTATGACTTGGCCGCAAACCACTACGCGATCCTGCTGGCACTGGTCGGCCGATTGGACGATGCTGCGGCCCAGGTAGCCGATGGAATAGAGCAAGCCCGCCGGGAAGGCAACGCCATGGCCCTGGATATCTGGGTCACGATGGACGGGATTGTCCACTTAACTGCGGGCCGGTTGTCTGCTGCGCGCCTGCCGCCCCCGCAGCGGACAATCATGACCGAGCTGGACATGATCCGCATGGTGATTCTGGCCGAGGTGGCTGCGCGCACGGATGACCGAATGTTGTTGCAGCAGATGATCAATGACGCGTACGGTGCCTACTCCACTGGGTCATCTGTCGTACGTCGGGGAGCGGCGAATGTGCTCGCGCTGGCCGCGTGGCAGCGCGAGGACGTCCACGACGCGATGCGCTGGTTGGGCGGCGACATCACGTTGTTCGAATCACCAATCTGGCCCCAGGTCTTAGATCGGGTGATCTTCACCGCGCGGGTTGCGTCGGCCGCCGGTGATGCTGGCTTGCGCGCACGTGTCCTGCAGGCCACGGACCTGCTCGAGCGTGAGCGGCCGGCGATCGCGTTGTTCACCGGGGTGGCCAGCTATGCCCGCGGGATACTCGAACGTGATGCCCAGGCGCTGGTGGCTGCCGCGGAGCTGCTTCAGTCGTCGTCGCGGCCGCTTCTTTACGCCGCGGCTGCCGAGGACGCCGGCGGTGAACTTGCACGCATCGACGGGGGTGACAAGGCGCTGGATCAGCTGAACGCCGCATTCGACACCTACATGGAGCACGAAGCGGTCGCCGATGCGCGCCGGGTGGGCCGCGAGTTGCGCCGGTTAGGTGTGGAACGCCGCATTGTCAGCCAGCCGCGGGCAAAAATGGGCTGGGACAGCCTCACCGACGCCGAGCTCACGGTGGTCAACCTGATCGCGCAGGGCGTGACCAATCGCGATGTCGCCGAGCGGCTGCACCTTTCCCTGCATACGGTGAAAACCCACGTCCACAATGCGTTCGCCAAGCTGGGCATCAACTCCCGCGCCCAATTGACGCGGCTCATGCACCGGTCTGAGTGACCAGCCCGTCAAATACCGGTGCGCCTAGTACTAAATCCATGCGGAGGTGTCGTCGTTCGTGGTGGACAGGCGAATGAAGCCACACGTCGTAGACCAAGCGACGCAGCTTTACGCCGACAGTCTGTCACTCCAAGCGATCGGGCCAGCGGCTAGGCATCGATGGCGACACCGTGCGCAAAGCGCTCAAGAAGCCGGCGCGAAGCTCCAGCGACACCCACCGCCGCCATCGATGACGGGATCGCGCCCCGCCGTCCTCTCGCCCGACTAGGCGCTCGTGGAGCGCCAGTCGTCGCCCCACCGATGAACTGGCGGTTGTGCTTGCCCGCGCGATCACCCGCCGTTCGTGGTTGTCGCCTTTGATGTTCGGCTGTCGGTGCCGAGGGGCTGCTGCAGATCGCGTGAACGCCGAGCAGCGTCGACATGTATTCCGCGCGGATGGGCGGATGCCTAGAATGACTGCACTGCAGTGGCAGTCCAGCAAACGGTAGACAGGACACCTCGTGGGGCCTTCAACCGGCCTTAATGATCTCGGCGGCCAGCGCCTCGCAACTCCGCCGATTCGGGGGCGGGCGGCCGAGTTGAAGGTGATCGGCGCGTTGGTGACGGCGCTGGTGCAGGGGCGCGGGGGTGTGCTGGTCATCGAGGGCCCGCCGGGCATCGGGAAGAGCCGGTTGCTGACCGAGCTGATGGCGCTGGCCGACAAGGGCGGGGTGCGCACCTTGTTCGGGGAGGCGTTCGAGTATCAGCAGACGGTGCCGTTTTTCTCGCTGTTCATGGCCACGCTGCGCGCCGATCCCCCGGTCGGAGACGCCGACGCGTTGCGCCGGCTGGGTGGCTCGGCCGATCTGCGCTATTGGGTGGTGCACGATCTGGCCGACGCAATTTATGCGGCGGCGGCACAGACCCCGCTGGCGATTGTGCTCGAAGACATCCACTGGGCCGATAACAGCACGCTGTTGGCGCTACGGTCGCTGGCCACCGCGCAGCCGGGTGTGGCGGTGCTGTGGGTTTTGACCGCGCGCACCGGGGCGGGCGGGCCGGGGGTGCAGGAGACGTTGTCGGTGCTGCAACGCGCGGGTGCCGCAGGGGTGCGGGTGGCGGCAATGTCGGCGGGCGCGGTCGCCGAGATGGTCTGCGATGTCGTGCGCGCGAGCGCGGATGAGTCGCTGCTGAATCTGGCCGCCAAGGCGCACGGAAATCCGTTCCTGGTCCGCGAGCTGGTCGGGGGTCTGGGCGAGGAGGGGCGGCTTAATGTGAGCGGCGGGCGTGCGGTGGCCAGCGGACAGGTGCTGCCGCGCCGTTTGGGCGCCGGTATGCAGCAGCGCCTCGACCTGCTTTCCGAGGGTGCTTCAGAGGTGGTGCGGGTGGCTGCGGTGCTGCCGGACCGGTTCTCGGCGGGTCTTTTGGCCGCGATGCTGGAACGCCAGCCGGCGTCGTTGATGTCGGCTGTGGCAGAGGCGGTGTGCGCGGATCTGCTGGTCGAAGACGAGGAGCAGTTGAGGTTTCGGCACGACTTGCTGCGCGAGGCC
>Ga0210389_10000722_pt1 | contig 28555 bp, 23 predicted proteins | sample IncBWH28OmetaG_FD_160127 | JGI IMG/M metagenome (GOLD analysis project Ga0210389, IMG submission 160127) | Forest soil microbial communities from Barre Woods Harvard Forest LTER site, Petersham, Massachusetts, United States - Inc-BW-H-28-O ... | reverse complement strand
ACAAAACGAATAGCTTTTCCTGACGATCTTTTTTACCTTGCATCATGTAATGTACTAAAAATCAATTCGATAACCAAATTTAGTTATCAATATTCGGCCAAACGGAGTTGTGCAACAGCCACTTCAGTCAACGGTATCCTAGCTATTGGATTATCGGCTTTAGCCCAAACGCCGCCACAATTCGCTCCCTATTATTTGGCTAGAGCCAAAAGATCCCGATTACCAATATTCCCTTGACTAAAGTGGTTGTCGCGCAACCTAATCTATGCAGAAATTTAAGATTTATCTGATATGGCAGGCAGTAATGCCCCATCGGGGCTACCTATTTGTAGTCCAAATCATTGATATGTTCTAACGCCCCATCGGGGCTACCCATTATTTTCGACTCGCTATTCGTAATCGATAGGTAGCCCCGATGGGGCAATTATCCAGGATTGGGCCGTTTCTACAAATAGGTAGCCCCGATGGGGCATCAACCGGTCAGTTAGTAATTGTGCAACGGTCACTAAAGTCAACGGCGATGAAGAATTTAAAAATCCGGGTTGTCACTTATTTTACCTTCTTCCAATATTCCTCCACCCTCATCCCGGTTGGTAAAGTACCTTTCAGCGTAAGCGTATCGTTTTTTAAGGTATACAGATAATGAATGGGGATGTTGAGGATTTTCGATTCTTCGCTGCTGAATGTTTCCGTATCCACGCAGGTGTCGCCTTTAAAAAAATAGGTACCGGTCTCATATTTTTGAGCTTTGTAGCCTTTTTCCAGCACGAAGGCCTGGTAGCCCAGGTCGGTATAATGCCGTTGCATTTTATAATCGGTTGGGGCGCCTTCTTTTTTACCATTGTAGATTCCGCCGGCGAATTCCCAGGTGCCTTTTAAGTTGGGTGCAGTTTGGAAAGACGTCATTAACGTCAGTATTATGCTACAGCGGTATAAATAAATTGTTTTCAAACTCATTTTTAGGATAGTCGTTTAATTCCAAAATCTGATTTCCTGATTTTACACATTCGCTCGCCGTCAATTTCATGGAAAACAATCCCTTCAATGTCATGAGCAGCCAGATAGTTTTTTAATCCCTCAAACGATAAGTCCGTTACTTCCAACTTTTCAGCCCCATGCTTAACCAAATGGTGTCCGTTTAATTTTTCGGGGTTGTTCTGCACTTTCGGACCACACAATTCATAAGTTCCGTCGGCTAAGCCGGGCGTGTTGTCAAAAGCCTCAAAATGATACCTGTCCGACTGATCATCACGACTGCATTTCACCCAATGCGGATGGTGCCCTGTTACTTCATCGGGCTCCTGGCACGGAATAGCGCCGTCCGGCACTTCTCTGCCTTTTTTTACATCGTAACGCTTGTATACCTCCCCGCCGATGATTGCGCTTGCTGTGCCGTCATATTTGCGGGTGGCATAAGCGTTTGAAAAGGCCCATGAATTTTCAGGGTTAATTTCGTCGATCACCCGGCTCAAACGTTCAGAGTCTTTTTTATAAAGAGTTGATATTTTTTTCACTTTTTTTAATTGTAACGGCAATCCTCACTGATTTTCTTCACACCCAATTAATGCCCTTTTTTAATAAAGATAACGTTTTTTCCTCTTCACTGCCAGGCTCTGGCTTATAATCATAAAACCATTTGGCTGTGGGCGGCAGGCTCATTAATATTGACTCAATGCGCCCATTTGTTTCCAGGCCGAATTTGGTGCCGGCATCATATACCAGGTTAAATTCCGCATAACGGCTGCGGCGCTGGTATTGCCATTGCTGCTGTGCTTCGGTAAATGGTTTATCCCGGTTGCGTTTTACCAGCTCAGTATAAATTGGGATAAAGGACCGGCCGAGCGTTTTTGAAAATTCATATATGGTTTCCCAGCTTATTTCTTCGGTCGCGGTTAAACGGTCGTAAAATATACCCCCGACACCCCGCGTTTCATTGCGATGTTTAATGAAGAAGTAGTTATCGGCCCATGTTTTAAAGCGATGGTAAAAATCTTTGTTGTATGCATCGCAAACCGATTTCAGGTAAGCATGAAAGTACCGGGCATCTTCCTCAAAAACATAGTGTGGCGTGAGGTCTATGCCTCCGCCAAACCAGCGCACCGGCTCTTTGTCAAAATCGAATGAGGAAGGCATTTCAAAATACCGGATATTCATATGAATAATGGGCACCAGCGGATGATTCGGGTGGATCACAATGGATACGCCGGTGGCAAAAAAGTCGTCCTGTTCAACCTTTAACGAGTTTTTGATCGTTTCGGGCAGGTTGCCGTGTACAGCGGAAAAATTTACACCGCCTTTCTCAAAAATATTGCCGTTTTGGATAACGCGCGTACGGCCGCCGCCGCCGCCCTCTCGCTCCCACTCTTCCTGCTCGAAGTGCGCTTTGCCGTCGGCAGTTTCAAGTGCAACGCATATTTCGTCCTGTATTTGCTTGTATGAGGCGGCTATTTCTTCTTTAGTGATCATCGGGGGCAAATTTGACGATTTTTATCCGGGGAAAAATGTAGATACGCAATATTTTGCGTCTCTGACCGAATGATTGGGAGCCGGAAACACGGAAACATCGCACCTCAACCTAATTTTCCTGAGATTGGGTTCGAGACGCGAAATATTGCATCTCTACGAAAGCTCCACGTAATCAAGGTCTTTGCCAAACGTTTCTTTTAACTGACTAAGGGCCAATAATGCCAGCGCGGTAAGCAAGCCCATCACGATGTATCCGCTCTTTATCATGGCTGACGGATCTTTTTTCCCAAAATGATCAACTAGCGCCAGGAAGCCCATATTTATTAATATCAACGATCCACGCACAAAGTTTGGCACCGTGGTTGCCACCGTTGAGCGGATATTGGTACCAAATTGCTCCGCCGCGATAGTAATAAATGTTGTCCAATAACCCACGCAAAAACCCATGGCAAAACATAGCCACAAATAATGCTGGCCTGATAAGCCATCCGACTGCAGGTATACCACCGCGCTTATAGCAGATAAGATCAGGAAAATATACATAACGGCTTTACGTGATTTAAGCAATTGAGCCAGCAGGCCGTTCACCATCCCGCCAAACGCAATAGCGATGTACGCGTACATAATGCCGTCGCCGGCGGATAGCTTGCCGGTTGCATGCAGCGCTACACCAAATTCAGGCCCGAGGGATATCAGTACACCCACTACGTACCACAATGGCGCACCAATCAGGATACAGCACAAATATTTTTTTAGCCGGCTCCCATTTGTGAAAAGCATAAAGAAATTACCCCTTGATACGTTGGATTTTTCAACATTTTTGAACATGCCCGACTCAAAAGTGCCGAGCCGCAGGAGTAGCAACAATACACCTAATCCCGCACCTACTTTATAAGCCGTATGCCAATCGTATTTTGAAACGATATTAGCGGCCACCGCCCCGAACAAACCCACTGATGCCACTATCATTGTGCCATAACCACGTTTTTCTTTACTTAGCGTTTCGGTAACGAGCGTTATGCCTGCTCCTAATTCTCCTGCCAAACCAATTCCGGCTATGAATCGTACGAACATGTACATTTCGGTGCTTTGCACATATGCATTGGCAAAATTTGCCAGGGAATACAATGCAATGGATCCGAAAAGCACTTTGATCCTGCCAAGCCTATCACCCAACACGCCCCAGAGAACGCCGCCGAGCAGCAGTCCAAACATCTGCCAGTTAACTATGCTGGTGCCCACAGCTAAAACATCAGCAGGTTTTACGCCGATGCTTATCAGGCTGGTCTTTCGTACGATCAAAAAGATCAGCAGATCATAAATGTCAACAAAATAACCCAGCGATGCTACCAGCACAAGCAGCGTTACGTTCCGGGTAAGTTTAGCCGATGAATCAATGGCCATAATTGTAATAATTGGTTAAAAACAGGTTTGTCGTGCAGAGACGCAATGCATTGCGCCCCCTTATCTTACATTCAACGAGACGCAAAGTATTGCGATCTCTACGTTCAGCACAAATTAAAACAAAAAAACCCCTGATTGCGCAGAGGTTCTTAAAAAATATCGATACTTTAAGTTATGCTTTTTTTACGTTTACGGCCTGCAACCCTTTTCTTCCTTCTTCCACATCATAGGTAACGCTGTCGTTGTCTTTAATAGCATTTACACCGCCCTGTACATCTTTAAAGTGTACAAAAAGATCCTTGCCTTCTTCTGTGATGATGAAGCCATACCCCTTTTGCGTGTTAAACCATTTTACTTTTCCAGTTTTCATAAAATTATTAATTGGGTATTAAAAAATTGTTGTATCGATTAAAAACTTTTGCCAAAAACTGAATAATGCAATGATAGTCAGACGGTATAGCAAAGCCAATCTGTTCAAATATATTAAAATAATTAATAACCAAATAAAATTATTTATTTGGTTGCGGTGTTAATCTTAAATAAGGCTTAACGATGGTATGACCTTTCGGAAATTTCGCCGGGATGTCTTCAGTTTTGATTGCCGGCACCACCACTACGTCCTCCCCTTCTTTCCAGTCGGCGGGGGTGGCTACGCTGTAATTCGCGGTTAGCTGCAAGGAGTCGATCACCCTTAAAATTTCCTGGAAATTACGCCCGGTTGAGGCGGGATAAGTGATCATCAGCTTGATGGTTTTGTCGGGTGCAATGATAAACAGCGAGCGCACGGTAGCGGTTAGCGAAGCATTTGGATGGATCATATCATAAGCCAGCGCGATCTCGCGGTTTTCGTCCCCAATGATCGGGAAATTTACTTCAACGCCCTGGGTCTCGTTAATATCATTGATCCAGCCTTTGTGCGACTCAACCGAATCCACGCTCAGGGCGATTACTTTCACATTGCGCTTTGCAAACTCGTCCTTTAGCGAAGCTGTTCTACCCAGCTCGGTAGTACAAACCGGCGTATAATCGGCAGGATGTGAAAATAATACACCCCAGCTATTGCCAAGATATTCATAGAAGTCGATTTCGCCTTCTGATGTTTTTGCTTTGAAATTGGGGGCTACGTCCCCTAACCTTAAACTCATGATTTTAAAAATTTAGTGTTTAAATAATGTACGAAGTTAAAGGGATGGTTGTAATAATCAAGGGCTATTTTTAAATAAACGATTAATTATATAGACTTTGTGTAGAATATGACATGGGGGTTAATTATTTCGGATTTCGGATGTTCGATTTCGGATTTAAGCCAATGATCAAATTCGAAATCGAACATCCGAAATCCGAAATTCGCGCCGAACATTCTAAGCAAAACTTTGTTGAACCATTTTATAACTGATATCCTTAAATTACATGGCACGACATACCTATAATACCGGGCTCATCGGTAATTGCGCCTACATGGCGCACATCAACAAAAATACCAATGTCGACTGGCTTTGCTGGCCGCGTTTCGACAGCACCTTTGTTTTCGGTGGTTTGCTGGACGAAAAAAAGGGCGGGGCCTTTTCCATACTGCCCGCTGAGCCCTATACTTCGCACCAGTATTACCTGGAAAATACTAATGTGCTGATCACTGAAATTACGCTTGAAAACAAAAGCAGCTACCGGGTTACTGATTTTGCGCCCCGTTTCCAGGAGCATCAGCGCTATTACAAGGCCCTGATGCTGATCAGGAAAATAGAACCTATCAATGGTTCGCCCCGTGTTGCAGTAAAGTGTGAGCCGGTGTCGGATTATGGCAGCACCAAATTGCATGTCAATCGCGGCAGCAATCATATCCAATTTTTGGGCGGTGATGAAGATATGCGCCTCACAACCAATATACCAATAAGCTACGTATTTGACGAGCAGCTTTTTGTGCTGAATGACACGCGCTACCTGGTGCTAACCTACGGGGAGCCCCTGGAGGCGCCCTTGCTTAGTACGGCGGAAAGATTTTTAAGGGAAACCATCCAATATTGGCGAATATGGATAAAACATTCTTCCATCGCCACGTATTACCAGCCATATGTTATCCGCTCGGCGTTAACGTTAAAAATACACCAATTTGAAGACACAGGGGCCATAATCGCGGCAAGTACCACCAGCCTGCCCGAAGCGCCCGGAACCGGCCGCAACTGGGATTACCGCTACTGCTGGCTGCGCGATACGTATTACGTTATCATGGCGCTGAACCACATCGGCCACTTTGAAGAGATGGAAAAATATTTTGGCTATGTAACCGATATATCTTTCGCCGAAGACCAGCGCTACCAACCTTTGTATGGCATAACCGGCCAAAAACAACTGACTGAGAATATACTGGATGACCTTGAAGGCTATTTAGGCAACAAACCCGTGCGTGTTGGCAACCAGGCTTTCGAGCATATCCAGAATGATATTTACGGGCAAGTGCTTATATCTCTCCTTCCATTGTATACCGATCACCGCTTTGTTTTTTCAGAACGGAAAGACTCCGCACGGTGGATTGCCTTTTTGCTAACTAAAATAGAGCAAACGATCGACGAAAAAGACGCCGGGATATGGGAGTTTCGCAACATGGCCAATATCCATTGCTACAGCAACCTCTTTCAGTGGGCCGGCGCCTCTGCCGGTGAGAAAATGGCCAGGACAATTGACAATAAGCCGCTTGTTAAAAAGGCTTTGGCGTTAAAAAAGCGCGCCGCAAAACACATCGAAAGCTGTTATGACCCGAAACGAAAGGTTTATACCAATTCGGTCGATAGTTCCAATCTTGATGCAAGCACCTTGCAGCTGATCATGATGAATTACCTCGATCCTGCGTCCGACAGGGCAAAAGACCATTTGATCGCGCTGGAAAAAGTATTGAAGGCAGAGAAAGGCTTATTTTACCGTTACTTATACAAAGACGATTTCGGCAAACCGCAAACAACCTTTTTGGTCTGCGCCTTTTGGTATGTAGAGGCCCTGGCATGTGTGGGCCGGCTGGACGATGCCATGCGCGAGTTTGAAAACCTGCTGCAATTCAGTAATCACCTCCTTTTATTTAGCGAGGACGTTGACGAGACGGATGGCAGCCAGTGGGGCAACTTCCCGCAGGCCTACAGCCACGTAGGTTTGATGAATGCGGCCTATCGCATCGCCATGAAACTGGACAGGCCGATATTTTTATAGAAGGCGAAAGGCGAAGGGTGAAAGGTTGAAAAAAAAGACAGGGTCTTTTAAAACCTTTCGCCTTTCACCCTTCGCCTTTCGCCTTCTTTAATGCACCACGGCCTCTTCGACAAAACCTAATAGCAATTGCCTCACTTCTGCCGGGTTGCGGAGGTAAAACTTGGCTGCGGATACATTGCTGCCCACCTTTATGGTAACGGCGTTATCCGGCAGGCTTTTGAAAACATCTTCGTCGGTATAATCATCACCAAGCGCGATGATGAAATCATAGTCATCTCTTTCAACCAGCATCAGGGCGGCTTTGCCCTTGTTTACTTCCACATTTTTGATCTCGAGCACCATATCGCCAGGCAAAAGCTGAAGTCCCTTATCGCTGGCCAGGTATTTTAAATTATTCATCAACTCGCTGGCACGCAACTCGCCCAGCCCTTTTTGGGTATTGCGATAGTGCCAAACCAGCGAATAGGTTTTTTCTTCGATGAATGAACCCGGCGTACGATCAACGTAAGTCTCCAACACGGGCGAAATATCATGTTTCCAGTTGTCCGAAAGACCGGATATCTTATGCCAGCCGGTATTTTGCTGCTTAAACCAGGCGCCATGTTCGGCAATAAGGTAAATATTCCGGTTGCCAAACCACTCGTCAAGGTTTTCATGTTTTCGGCCGCTGATCAGCACGAGTTCGTTCGCCGGGTCTTCACTTAGTTTATCGATGATGTCCATTAATTCAGCGTCCGGCTTTGCCTGCAGCATATTCGATTTAAAACCCACAAGCGTTCCGTCATAGTCCAGGAAAATAATACGTTTTTTGGTCTTATGGTAACGTTTTATGATCGATTGCTCAGTTGCCGCGCTTACGTGCCGCGTTTGCATGGAGCGCTGCATCTGTTTTACCTCTTTCAACCTGTCCATAAAAATCTTAACCCAATGGTTGATATTAAACTTGGCAATCAGTTGCCGCATACTGCGCATGCGATCCTGCTGCTCCTCCAACGGCATGTTCAAGGCATAGATGATGGCTTCGCAAACCTCCAAGGCATTGTTTGGATTGACGATCAATGCATCGATCAGTTCCTTGGACGCCCCGGCCAGTTCGCTAAGGATAAGCACCCCGTCGTCATTTAGCCTGCTGGCGACATATTCTTTACTAACCAGGTTCATCCCGTCCCGCAGCGGAGTCACCAGGCAAACATCCGCTGTGCTATATAAAGCCGAAAGCATCTCTATCGGCAACGAACGATAATAATAATGGATAGGCGTCCAGTCCATCTTCCGGTAAACAGCATTGATGCTGCCCACCTTTTTGTCTATTTCGTCTCTTAAATGGGCGTATTGCGGCACGTTGTCCCTGGATGGTACCACAATCATATTCATCGTTACCTTTTCGCAATATTCAGGATGTGTTTTTAGCAGCTCTTCAAAGGCCAGCAGCCGCTGCAGTATGCCCTTGCTGTAATCCAGCCGGTCGATAGATAAAATGATCTTGCTATCCTTAAAAGTATCTTTTATCGATTGGATATTTTCTTTTACCTCCTTTTTTAAGGGAAGCGATGCATATTTTTTTACGTCGATCCCCATCGGGAACGACTCGGCGACAACCGACCGAACGCCAATATTAATGACATTAGCCGAAACGTTCACCGGCAGGATGCGGGAAACCGCGCCGGCAAAATGCCGCACATCGTCGAAGGTATGGAAACCGATCAGATCGGCGCCCAACATGCCTTCCAGCAGTTCGTAACGCCAGGGGATCATCCGGAAAAGTTCGTGCGAGGGGAACGGAATATGTAAAAAGAACCCTATGGATACGTCCGGCAGCTCGGCCCTAATGAGCCCCGGTAACAGCAGCAACTGGTAATCGTGTATCCATATCACATCACCCGGTTCAAGGTGCTGCAAAACAATATCCTTAAATTTTTCATTTACGTCCCTATAATACTCCCATTGCGATTGTTTATAGGCGGCAAACGTAGATACGTAGTAGTGAAAAACGGGCCAGAGTACCTCGTTCGAAAAACCTTCGTAATATTGATTGATCTCTTCCTGGTCTAAAAAAACAGGCACCAGGCTCATCTCCTCCAGTTGATCAGTAATGTTCTCCTGTTCGGCTTGTTGGGGTATTACAATACCCGGCCAGCCTATCCACTTGTCGCGCCCCTGTTTATATACGGAACCCAGCCCTGTGGCCAAACCGCCTTCGCTGGGAGATAAGTTAAACCCTTCGTCTGTTTTCGTTACTTTAACGGGCAGCCGGTTGGATACTATGATGGTTCTTGGCATCTATAAACCTCTTTTATGTAAAAGAGATTAGTGAGCCAGTTGTTTGAGGAATCAGGCAAAATTGTGCGAATTTGTGGGTTTGGGGCGGTTATACGCAACCCGATGTGCATTTATCAATAAAAAATTAACCACAAAGGACATCAGGATTTTCACCAAGGCCACTAAGCCTGTTTGTCGATTAATTTTAAAGGTTTTAATTATCAGATGCTGTTAAATTGCTTTTGAAGCGACTAACCTTTGCGTGCTTTGTGAAAACCTTTGCGTCCTTAGCGGTTAAATATCCAATATGCCAATGAACTCCAAATAATGATTGCACTTTAACCACAAAAAAAGCCGCCCCGGAATGACCGGGACGGCTACAAAACAATAATAAAACCGGAAACTTACTTTACTTGCCTGAAGAAATCCAGGTTGCCTGAGCTGGTAACCCTTACCAATACTTCGTGTGCATTGCTTTTCAAATCAACAAAGTAGGATGTAGGGTCGATATCGTCGTTTACGGCTTCATTGGCCTGGTAAACAATAACATTTGCAGGGGTATAGCCTTTATAGGCTTCTGCGATCAGCTTCTGGCTTTTTGCCGGGATAGCGTCATAGCTAACGATCTGGGTTACACCCAAATAATCACCAGTAGGGCTGTAGAAAGCGGTACGGTGTACGCCATTTTCAATAAATTCGGCTTTCTGGCAGTTTTTATTAACGGTCCAGGTCACATTTTGCGCATCGGCAAAGTCAGCAGTAAACTCTTGAACTACGTTATATGATACGTTTGCAGAAGCTTCGTTTCCTTTTTTACCGCCATCAGCAGCAAAAACATTTACGCTGAACAGAGCAGCGGTTGCGATTGTTAAAATTACTTTTTTCATTGTGTTAAATTTTAAATCCGCAACAAAAATATAGTAAAATTATCAACTATTTAAACTATTGAACACTTTTATAATAATTTCATAATTCAATGTGTTTTTGACAGATATTTTTAAATTTTTCCAAATACCTTAGTGTATTTTTTACAATATGTCAATCCAAAAAATGACAAAAATATGGCTTATTTGTATTGTAACGGGGTTTTTACGGGGAGTTAACGGGAATTTAACATAAAATTAGACTTTTCGGTCTAAAATGTAGAGACGCAATACTTTGCGTCTCCGCAATGTATAGGTAATCCATCTAATTCGATTGAACCTAAGATTAATGGCGCAGCATTTTGCGTTCGATAGACTATCAGGTTCATTAAACAACGAACCTGTCAAACGGGAGACGTCCCGTACGTACGGGACGTCTCTACGAGGTCTCACCCATTATCCGCAAAACCAGGATACAAGGTCATACCCCCATCCATAAAAATGGTGGTACCGGTAATATAATCTGCCTGGTCGGATGCGAGCCATGCTGCCAGTTGGCCAATGTCTTCAGGTTCACCGATTCGATTGTACGGAATAAGCGTTAACAGGGCGTTCAGCGCCTCGGGTGTTTGCCAGGCCGATTGGTTGATATGCGTTTGTATAGCGCCGGGGCCAATACTTACTACCCTTATTTTGTGCGGCGCCAGTTCCTGGGCCATGCTTTTCATCATCATCATTACCCCGCCTTTGCTCGTTGCATAATTTACGTGGCCGCCCCAGGGAATAACTTCGTGCACACTGCTCATGCAAATGATCTTACCTGCGGCCCTGCTCCTGCCTTCAACCACTCCCCTTCTGATAAACTCCCGCGCTGCTTCGCGCGCGCATAAAAACTGGCCGGTGAGATTGATCCCGATCACTGTGTTCCACTGCTGCAGCGTCATATCAACAAATTTCGAGTCGCGCTGCAGGCCGGCGTTGTTCACCAGTATATCGATGGTGCCATATTGCTTGTACATTTCGGCAAACATGGCCTGAACTTCAGCTTCATCGCTTACATCGGCATGGATGGCATAGGCATTGCCACCGGCAGCGGTGATTTTGTCAACGGTTTGTTCTGCTGCTTCGTGCGCGTCAACATGGTTGATAACTACATTTGCGCCTGCCGCAGCCAGTGCGATTGCTACCGCTTCGCCGATACCGCTATCGGCGCCTGTTACCAATGCGGATTGTCCCTGTAATGAATAGGTGATCATAGATAGTGTTGTTTTGGGCAAAGATAACAATAGCGAAGCACGACACCGGTTCTTAACAGAAACTTAATCTGGGAAAGATTTGTTTTGACCTGTTATGCGAATACAGAGGATTTGTCTCCTGGCTTGGCCAGGCGCCTGCAACCGGCATATTCACCGCTATGTTACCCGATATTTAATAAAGCGCAGCCTCTTTTCAAGGGCACGGTCAACCTGATCTCCTTCGCAAATTTTATTGTTTCCAGTGTCGTCCATTTCGTTTCGCCGGGGTATAGTACTTTTATGGTTAAGCTTTTTGTTCCCAATTCCGAAGGTGGTAACCTTAGAATAACCGATGCCTGGCGGTTAACGCCCCCGAGAACAATTGGTACAATAATTTTTCCGTTTACCTTAAATACATTGGCTTTTGCCGCGTCGTTCTCCACATCGATCACATGCGGCGCCATTACCCATTCGCGGCCTTTCAGCGCCATCAAAAGCATTCCATAATCAGTATAATATTTTTCGGCCCATGTATCCGGGTCGATGCAATGGTCATTACCCGGGTATGGGACGGTGAGAAATGCGCCTAGATAGAGATGACGCTGAAAATAAGCGTCCGGGTCAGGCTGCAGGTTTTCTTTTGATGCGGTCCAGGCAATAATAGGTTTCAGGAATGCTATTTGTGCGCATAAGTTGAGGCTGGACGGAACATAACCAAACTCATCGTATATCCCGTCGATATGTGCCATCAGGTCAATGCGGCGGTCGAGCGGGTTGCAAAAAATAACCTTATGCGCTGTGTGCATTACCGGGCCTATTTCTTCCATTAACTCCTTCCACGACAATATCAAAGACCGCGTTTTTTGCTGACCAACCAAACTTACGCCATCATCTGCATTACTGTTATAATAGCGCAGCCAGTCCATACGGTCAATGCAAATGCCTGATGACGCGGGTATCTTTTCGACATGCAGCCGGGCCTCCTGCACCAAAAACGACCGGTATGCTTTATCGCCAGCGTCTAACACAATGCAAGCTTCCCAATTGGAAAATAAGGGCCTGTCGTCCCAGGAAGGCAACATACCCGCCGGTTTCAACATCGCCTGTTTGAATTTGGTGTACACAAATTCGTCCGGGTTTTTCCAGCGCTCATCATCCGGCAGCGCCCCACCTTTATAGGGGTATACGATCCCATTGCCAAATTCAGCAACATTAAAGTAACTGAGGGTATGGAAACCCATTTGGGCCAGGTGTTTTGAATACTCGTTCAGCCGGGTAATGGATGCATAGCCATCGCCAATCTTTACGCCACCCTGGCGGTACCTGGTCCACAGTTCGTCGTCATTTTTTACCGGCGGAATGAACATGCCCATATACGGAAAATCAAGGGATGCTTTCCAGTTAAGGGCAAATCCCATCTTTCGATATTTCGCCGTATCCAATTCGCCTTCGTATGAAGAATAAGCTCCGCAGCCTGCGATCTCATTGACCATCGGCTCTTCCGGCAAAAAGTAGCTTTTGTAGTTTTCCATTACCCAGGCCATTCCGGCCCGCCAGTCAGCCTCATGCAAAACGATCTGGTGACGGATTCGGATGGTGTGGCCGTTGCCTATCCGGTGATTAAGGTGCCGGTAGGCGATCTGCCCGCCTGCCGAAGTATGCATTTCCAGGTCAAGAATTGTATCCGCCAGGGATTGGATAAAACTCAGTCCAATATCATCATCTTTTAAAAAACTGCTGGCAATGGGTATTACAAAAGCATCGCGCGAAACATGGCTTTCCCCGCCGTAAACCAATGCCAGGTTTTGAAATGGCGCGGGCAAAAACGGATCCTGCCATGCATCTGTCTGGGGTTTTAAATGATTGTCGGCCCAGGTTGTCCAAAACAGGAGTGATTCAGGATCGTCCCATTTCAGCCGGGTTTCGATCGGCGCAGTCCAGTCGCTGCCATCGCCCGTTATTTCAATATCCCATTGCAGGCCATAGGAAGTTTTTTTTACTATACTTATTATCGTGCAGGCGTGATCAAAATACCGGATATGTTTTCGTGTGCTGATACCCGTGCTATCAGAGGACAGCAATTCCGTATTTGTGCCTTCGGAAGTCGACGGAATAACCGCATCGAGCGCAAACTGTCTTTTACCGCTTTTACTATTGAAATGGGCCCTGATCTCCCCGCCTTCAAATTTTAACTGTATAGGCTTTACCTGGCCTTTAATAATAAAGGGGGAAAGAAATATAAAGAGGATGAGCGGCAATTTGCGCGGCATGTTAGCTCGTATTTCAAAATGTTAAGGTAGTGAAATTTACGGGAGGATAGATCACGTAACCACAGTAAAAAAACAACCCGGCTGAAGTACCCATGTCTCATTGTGATGATGGATAAAAGCTTTAGCTTTGATAGGCAGACAAAGATATTTACCAATAAATCCTGATCACGATGCCATTCATCAAATTCACCGACGACGAAATAGTTAAGCGGCTGCGTTGGGTGATGGCCGCGGCCATCATTTTCAGCATGGCCAACACGCTGGCAGGGCAGCCGGCCGCGTACTGGCACAACCCGGCGCTGGCCATGCGTGGCGACGGGCTGCCGATCAATAGTCTCACCAACTATACATTCGAGTTCTTTTTGGGCAGCGGATGGCTCCCATTTGTGCTTGCGGCCATGGTTTATTTAGCGGGGATGTTTTTGGCTGCCTCGACGCTGCCGCGAAAATTGGCCCTTATTTTTATCTTTTCAGTCATTTTCGGCCACTATTATGGCGGCTCCAACTGGCTGGCAGTCCGCTGGCACTTGGGCTTTCTGGGTCCGATTTTTTATGGCCTGGCTGTTAGCGCAGGCGTGGTGTTTGCGGCATTCCCGCCAAGCGGCCCAAAGGGGACTATTAAAAGTCTCCGTTGGATAATGCTGTTTGCCATGCTTGCCGATACGGTCGTAACGCTTGTCGGCCAGCCGCACGGCTATTGGCATAAGCCTCTTTTAGTTGATGAAGGCAACCAGGTTTCGAAGTTTTTCCTGGAACAAGGCTGGTATGCTTACGTCATCGAGCAACTGGTGATTGGTTCGGCGGTTTACGGGTTGGTTTCCATACTGTCCCGTCCCTGGGCGCTGACTATTGCGTTCTGCTTTATCTTCGGCGGCTTTTCCGGTGCCTCGAACTGGTTTTTTTACCGCTGGATTTGGGGTTGGCAAGCGCCGGTTATTTTTGGTTGTGTATTAAGCGCAGCCATTGTCCTTTCGACTTTTCCTGTTCGGCGATGGGCGAAAGAAGAACGCGGACAGCAGCAGGAGCCACTGGCTGCATCCGGGTTACCATGTAAAATGTACTGAGTTTATGCAGAGAAAGCGCAGCCAATGCTACGCTAAACTATCCCCTATTTCTTCTTTCCAAAAGCTGCATTATCCATGCTCGAATTGGAACCCTTACCCGACTGGTAGTCGGATTGCGTTTTTGTGCCCGGGGCTTTTGGGGCTTTTTTTACGTTTTTTTGTCCTTTGTCTTTGCTCATGGCGTTTTAATTTGGGGGGTGAATTCGTTCGGCTAATATAGTGTTTAATATGCCTGCCGCAATTTGATGATGCGTATCCAGTGCATAAATTTCATTACAGGGTAAACCGGGTCGATTTCGAACCAACGGCTGCCAAAGTTAGGGCTGTTGGGGTGCTTATGGTGATTGTTTTGGAACAATTCGCCCAGCATTAGAAAGTCGAAAGGGGTGGTATTTTTTGATTTGTCCTTATTATCAAAATTGGAATAGCCGTATTTGTGCCCGCACCAGTTTACGATGGCGCCATGTATCGGGCCCATCATAAAATGAATGGGCAACAACGCAAACATCCACCAATAAGGTGCAAAAAAGATATAAAAACAGGTATATACGGCCCCAAACAGCAGCCTTGATAAAATGGACGAGCCCATGCGATCTACGATTGGCCATTGCGGATAATGCCCCGGAAACTGCGCTTCGGGGTCTTTGGTTCTTTTCACATAGTCGCCAAAGGTTTTTATGGTGGCCTTCATCAACTGGTAAACATCTTTAAAAAAATGCGGCGAATGCGGGTCCTTTTCGGTGTCGCTGAAAGCGTGGTGCTCCCGGTGCATCAGTGCATAGGCCCGTGGGTTTAAAAAGGAAGCGCCTTCACAAAGGTAGGTCAGTATATAAAATATACGCTCCCAGGTTTTACTGGTAGTAAACATGCGGTGGGCAGCGTAGCGGTGCTGGAAAAATGTTTGAAAAAACAGGGACAAAAACCAGTGCGCAATAAAAAAAATGAGGATGATCATTATAAACTATTTATTAATTCGGTGTATTTAAGCCTTAAGTAAAGTAACAGAATCAAGGTCGAGTTCTGACTTCGGACTTTTGACTTTCGACTTAGAAGGGCTGCATGATAACGGGAACGCAACGATGGATTGAGGTGCGCTATTTATAAGCGGTTTTTTTGCCGGCTATAACCAAAATGTTTTGCTTGTTATTGAAGACTTCTACTATAGAAACTCCAAATATAGGTATTTGTTACGCCATAGCTGGATTATTTATTTCGGATGTCGGATTTTCGATTTCGAATTTATTTTGGCTACACTAACAACTCACACATCCGAAGTCGAAAATCCGACATCCGAAATAATTTAATAATCCGATATCCCGGAAATAAAAACTATTTTATAACCAACAATCGTTATATTTACGTTCCTTACTAAAATTATTTAAAAGCCATGGCCCCATTATCCCCCATTTATGAAGAAGGCCGGTTGGCAGCAGTTAACTCCTATAATATTTTAGATACGGGGGACGAGAAAGATTTTGACGACCTCACTACCCTGGCCTCGGCTATATGCCAAACCCCTATCGCTTTTATCAGCCTGCTCGATGATAAAAGGGAGTGGTTTAAGTCGCGACGCGGCATAGCTGAGACAGAAATGCCGGCTGAGCTTTCATTTTCTGCCTTCACCATTGCTGCAGATGACGATATCCTGATCGTGGAAGACCTGAAGCGGGATAAACGTTTTGCAGAAAACCCACTGCTGCGGAGAGATGGTAATATTACGTTTTACGCCGGCGTACCTTTGGTGAATGCGGACGGTTTTGCATTGGGTTCGCTTTGCGTTATCGACCAAAAACAAAAACGGCTGACCGATGAGCAAACCGATGCTTTGAAGATAATTGCCAAACAAGTGGTAGATAAACTGGAATTGCGAAAAAAGGCACTGGCGATAGAAAAAATGAACCAGGAACTTGTGGATTCCAACTTGTTTATCCAAAAGTTTGCCGCCATGGCCGCCCACGACATAAAAAACCCTTTGAGCAGTATTTTGCTAACTGCACAGGCTTTGCAATCCAGGCTGCAGGGCCTTGACGACCAGGCCTATACCCGGCTGATCGAAATCAATATAAAATCGACCAAGCAACTGATGGCCCTTTTGGACAATATGCTGGCCTATTCCAAATCGCCGGAGTTGCTGCTAACCCAAAAACAGGCAATCAAACTTCCGGACTTATTTAAAAGCGTGATGCGTTTGATCACAATCCCGCCTAATTTTGATATACACCTGCCGGCCGAAAGGCGTTCAATCACCGTTTCGGTCGTGGCTCTTGAGCAAATATTGAGCAACCTGCTTACTAATGCCATTCGCTATAACGACAAAGAACATGGCAGGATACAGATCCGCTTTGACGAAGACAAGGAATATTATAATTTTGAAGTGGAAGACAATGGCATCGGTATTGCCGAAGCGTACCACGAAAAGATATTCAACAATAATTTTACCCTTAAAATTATGGACAGGTTTGACATGAAGGGATCAGGGATCGGCTTGTCAACCGTGAAAGAGCTTGTTAAAGCCGTTAAGGGAAAGATCAGGGTACATTCGGATGTAGGAAAGTTCACCATTTTCTTTGTCAGCCTGCCAAAATAAAAACTCCCGCCAGCAAAAACACCCATCCTGCCACGCCGAAGACAAATCTCTCCGCTAAGTCGCCGGCCGGATGCCGCCTGCCGAATTAGACATTGGGGTGACTTAATTTGTTTAATTTTAGTTAGCTTTATTTGTCTTTGCGGTGTAATAGTTCTGTCCGCGTAAAACATTCCCCCTGTCTGCGGGTAGTACATACAACATTTTGATTTTAGCAAATCGATCTTTGACATTTAAGTTTATTTTGCCGGTTCAATTAAAACCCATCACAATTTGAAGCTTTACATTAAAAACATGGTATGCATCCGCTGTAAAATGGTGGTGAAGCAAGAACTGGAGAAATTAGGCCTGCATTATATAAATGTTGAATTGGGTAAGGCGGATATCATTGAAAACATGTCGCCTCTTCAAAAGGAAGAATTTAAAACCGGCCTGCTAAAATTTGGCCTCGAGCTATTGGATGATAAAAAAAGTATCCTGATTGAGAAAATAAAAAAAGTGATCGTCGAACTTATACACTATACCGATGAGCCTTTAAAAGTCAACTTCTCTGACTACCTGAGCGAAAAACTAAATCATAATTACACCTACCTTGCAAATCTGTTTTCGGAGGTTGAAGGAATTACCATCGAGCACTACATCATTTTTCATAAAATTGAGAAAGTAAAAGAGTTGCTGGTGTATGATGAACTTTCGCTTACCGAAATATCCTACAAACTGCACTATTCAAGCGTGGCGCACCTCTCAAACCAGTTTAAGAAAATAACAGGCCTGACCCCTTCGTTTTTTAAAAAAGTTAAAGATTACCGGATGCACGGGTTGGAAAATCCCTGAATGGCTATTTAATTAACAGCGTGTGGCGCCTGTCTACCAGCACTTTTGCGCTGTTATACCGCACTACAATTTTGTGGCTATCCAAATAGCCTTCAAATACCATGTAAGGCTGTCCTTTAACATATCCGGGAAATCCTTTACCGGCGTAGCGCAAATTTTGCCCGGGCTGTAATTTGACCTCTTCGGCGATCATGATGTTATTTTTTTGTGTTGAATTTTCCATTTTAATCAATTGTTTATTACACGATTATTCGAAAGTACCCGGCTGCAAAACGATTAAACCGTCAAAGTGTGCCGGTTCCGGAGATTTACACGGGCGATTTTTAGGATATAACAAAGTGAAAATAGTTCCAACCCCTAACCTGGACCCTACTATTATTTCGATATTGTTTGCGCTGAGTATTTTTTGGGTTGCAGTTAATCCTAATCCAAGCCCATCCGGTTTATCGGTAAAATAAGGTTTAAAAATGTCGTTCAGGTTTTCGGGTTTAATGCCGCAGCCATTGTCCTCTATATTGACAATGTAATGGGTGTCGGTTGTTTTTGTAGTCACCTTTAATTTACCGGTTTTTGGCGCAACGGCATCAATGGCGTTGATGATAATATTTGTAAAAGCAATTTTTAACTGTGCCTCAATTACCGATAGTTCGACGTCCTTCGCGTTGTATTTTTTTATTACTTCAATTTCTTTCAGGTGCAGCCGGTCATCAACCAGGTGGATTACTTCATCCAGCAATTTATGCAGCGAAACGGCTTCTCTTGCATCTCTGTTTTTGCCGGCTGGTTTAAGTAAGTCATTGATCAGGTCGTCAATCCGCTGGGCGCCTTTTGAAATTATTTCCAGGTATTTTTTTATATCATCATCCTTTGCCCTCGCTTCGATCATCCGGGCGGATAACTTTATGCTGGTTAGCGGGTTACGTAACTCATGAACAATTATAGTGGTGAAATCAGGTACCGTCTCGTTATTGGATGCTATGTAGAGTTTTTCCATATAGTTATCAATTAGGGTTGACAGTATAAAGGTACTCCTGTTTATCGTGACAAACTTTACATGATTTTATAGAAAAGTTACATTATTCACATATTTTTAAAACAATTGATGGGGTTATGTGTATTCGGTGCCTGATGAGCGCCAATGGGATGAAAAAAGCAGACCAGGCGATCCGGATTTAACATGCAAACAGCTGTTAATCAGTGCTATTCGTAGCCGCTTTTGATGATCGTCAGGATCATCTTAAACCTGCCGTTAGGTTTGATATAGTTGGGTGCATGTGCCGGTATGATAATCCCCATGCCTGTTTCCAGGAAGTTTGAGTTATTGTCGATAACGATTTCAGCTTTGCCTTCGATGATCTGCGCGAAAGTGTCAAATGGGCTCGTTTTTTCGGTTAAGCCCTCCCCGCTGTCGAAAGACATGATGCTGATATTACCGGTTGATTTTTTGATGATCGTTTTTATGACGACGGAATTTGGAACGTATTCAATAATTTCAACAATGATATGTGCGCTTGACTTCTCAAGTTCAATCCCCTCCGGCCGGCCATTCTTATCTTTTTTATCCATGATCTTAAACGTTTAACTTGCTTTAACGACCGAGTATTAAGCCGGTATAATTGTAATGGCGTCAAGTCTTAAGTAGCAAGTCGAATTTTTTGTTTTCTTGACTTAGGCTTGAGACCAACGACTTAGAACTTGACACCCTACAAAGTTTCCTTTACTTTCCTGATAAGTGTTACATAACTATTTGCATTAGTTACATTATTCACATGTTTTACAGTGATAGGGCGGATAAACTTTACCGTAGGCGATGGATTTAATACCAGTGGTGTTGGAAACCTGAAAAATAATTGCAGCCACCCATTTTCCGCAGCAGGCGGGAAAGCGGATCAACTATTCGCCAACAGGCGAAGCAGTCTGTGGTGAGTCAAGCCGGGGGACCATGGCCCTAATGCACCGGCGGTAATGTCCGGCGGGGTTTACTCACCCGAACACTCCGCCTAAAGGCGGATCGTTCACCCTCCTTCCGGAAGCGGGAAAGAAGGCAGCTGCAGTTGTTATATTTTTCAAACATGCGAAGTCAAAAAGCCGCCTTCCAATCACTTTACATTACAACCACATAACTTTAACTACCTTCGCGGAAATTATGAGGCAATTAAAGATAACCCAATCCATAACCAACCGCGAATCGCAATCACTTGAAAAATATTTGCACGAGATAGCTAAGGTAGACCTGATAACCGCGCAGGAAGAAGTAATACTGGCCCAAAAGATACACATGGGCGACGAGGCTGCGGTGCAGCGGCTAACCCGGGCCAACCTTCGTTTTGTGGTATCAGTGGCTAAACAATACCAAAACCAGGGCATGACGCTGGGCGACCTGATCAACGAAGGAAACCTGGGCCTCATCAAGGCTGCGTGGCGCTTTGACGAGACCAAAGGCTTTAAATTTATATCCTATGCCGTGTGGTGGATACGGCAGTCGATTATATCCGCGGTGGCCACACAAAGCCGCGTAGTGCGCCTGCCGCTTAACCAGATCGGTTCGTTAAATAAGATCCGCCAGTCATCCTCAAAACTCGAGCAGCAATTTGAACGGCTGCCTACGCCCGAAGAACTGGCTGAAGATATGGAAACTACCGCTGAAAAAATATTCGACTCCTTAGCCAATGCCGGCCGCCAGGTATCCCTGGATGCGCCTTTTGTGAGCGGCGAAGATCAGACGCTGCTGGATGTTATCGAAAGCAAAGGCGTGGGCGCCGACAGCGCCTTAATTACAAACTCCTTATCGCAGGAGGTTGTCCGCTCGCTGGGAATTTTACCCGAGCGGGAACGTCAGGTGATCGTCCTGTTTTATGGTTTGGGCAGCGGTGAATCCAGGTCACTGGAAGAGATCGGCGAAAACTTCAGCTTAACCCGCGAACGCGTACGGCAGATCAGGGATAAAGGCCTCATGCGCCTCCGGCAGCATTCAAAATCGCAGACGCTGCGGTCGTATTTATAGTAGCCGGGCTAAGTAATCCCATCACTACGCGGAAGCTAAACAATCCCAACTTTGTAAAATTTAGTTAGCTTTGAATTGCAGGCAAACGGCGCTGTCATTAAAATATGCTGGATAAGTTAAATGTGATTCCTGTCGATCTGCTGGATGAATACCTGCGCCAGGTTAATATTGCGCTGCAAAATCGTTTTGATAGCCTAACGGATGCGGAAATATCAACAGACACTTTTAGCTTTTACACTTCGGTGTCGTCGGTTTTTTCGAGCAAAATTGAGGGCGAGGACATAGAGCTGGATTCTTACATCAAGCATAAAAAGTATGGTATCGAGTTTTTACCGGATTATACCCGCAAGATCGATGACCTGTACAACGCATACATCTTTGCCCAAAACAATCCGCTCAATAAAAAAAATATCGGCAAAGCCCACCAGTTGCTGAGCAAACATATTGTTGCAAAACATTTCCAGGGTAAAGTACGAATACACAACATGTATGTATCGACCCCTGACGGCAAAATAGACTACGTAGCAGCCTCACCTTACGAGGTGGAAGGCGAAATGGAAAAATTTTATACGGACATTGCTATTTTAAAGGGTATGCAAATGGATACAGCTGAAATGTTTTTCTTTGCCGCAATGATCCATTTGGTGTTTGTAAAAATACATCCGTTTAACGATGGCAACGGCAGGACAGCGCGTTTGTTGGAGAAATGGTTTATAGCCGAAAAGTTGGGAAGCAAAGCCTGGTTTATACAATCGGAAAAAACTACTATCAACAACATCAGCTTTATTATAAAAACCTAAGGACCCTGGGATTGGAATACCAGGATTTAAATTACCGCAAAGCGTTGCCATTTTTGTTAATGCTGCCAAACGCGTTAACGCTTTAACCCAATGGTATTCTATATTAATTTTCTCCGGAGTACACGGAGGAATCGACACCAAAGTCACCTTCGAACACCGCAGGGATGTGCTTTTTTCTTATAACTGTGCGGTTTATTCTACTTTATACCGGTAAACCTGCCTTCCCAAATTACCGCTATTATCTATACCTTCCACTACCACCCTATAGGTGCCTGTGCCGTCAGCGTTATAATATTCGAATGAGGCATTGCCGTCTTTATCAGTAACTATTTCAGGTTTCCAGTAAATGGTGGAACGCAGATCAGCGCGCTTAAGGCTGTCGTTCGGATGATCATATTTAGGCGAGTAAAACTCACGGGCTTTGTAAAAGCCGTTTACTGTAATTGGTAGTATGCCTTCGCTCTGTATGTCCTTCGGATCTTCATCGCCGCCTTGCCTCGTGGTAATCACCAAAACACCGTTGCCGGCACCTATACCAAAGATACTCGCGTTTCCAAATTCGTACACTTCTATCGCTTCTATGTCGGTAGGATTTAAATGGTTAATAGGGTATTTATTTCCCATTTGAACCCCATCTATAACCACCAGCATAGGCCCCATTCCCGTTAATGCAGGTTGTCCACCATCACCTGCCTGGGGATTTGAAAATTTAATGTTATGCAGCCTTCCATTTAAGCTCGTTGCAAGCGTACCGCCCACTTGCATAATTTCTTTTCTGTGCATCACCTGGTCCGCATGGCCGGGGCCTAATAAACTGGAGGAACGATAATTGGTATCGATGATGTGTTTTTTACTTTGCCGTACTTTTACTTCCTTTAGCATGAGACCGCTTACCCTGCCGTCTTGAACCGCCTTGTCATGTTGTTTTAAGCTGTTTTCCAGGTAGACTGCTTTGGGCCGGTTTAAGGTATCGGATTGTAACGCGCGGACTGGTATTATCGCAGATCCGGATTTTTCTTTATTATAAACAATCGTAGTTGAATTTTTCCCCTTTGCGTTTGCCGCCTGCAATACAAATTTTGCGCTATCGGTAAATGCAAGGTTGCTGAAGTTGAAATTGCCTTTGTCGTCGGTTTGCTGCATCAGCAATGGGCCGCCGTTTGCCGGTATGAGGGTTACGGTGCCATTTACCAGCGGTTTGCCAAAAGCATTTCTGGCTATGCCCGCTATTTCAATCCCCTTTTCCGGCTGGTTAGTCACCGCCGGATACCCATCGTTTAAAAGTCTTTTCCATTCAAACCTGCGGAAGCCATGGGTTAACATCACCAAGTCAAGATCGCTGCTTGCTTTTTTGTCCGTTATATTCCTGAAATAATAGTTAGGTTGTTCCACATAACCTTTCAGGTCCGATGTAAGCAGCAGGTCCGTCAGTATCGTTTGTTCATCATTTTTATCCACCGACACCTTACTTTCATCGGTTACCGATACGGAAAAATGACCAATCGACGCGCTATCGGCACGGTTTTTTACATTTAGTTTTATTTTTGCTTTTTCCCTTTTGGCATACACAGGTTTATCGCTGCTTAAATTCATATTGAGCTGATCGTAATTCTCCGCAAAAAATAAACGTTCGCACAACGGTTCTGCTTCGGGCGAAAACAGGGTGACATTGGCGACACCTGTTTGCAGACGGCGCTTTAAAACATCAAGCATAATTACGCTGCTGTCTAACGTGCAGGGAACTGATGTTGTTATTCCGCCGGAGTAAATAAGCAGTGTATAGATTTTATTTTTATTGGACAGGTACCAGGTTTTACTTGCTTCAATCTTTACGGATGCTTTTGGCAGCGAATCGTTGTTGACGGATAGAACTATACCTGCGGGCTGGGCTTTTGGCAAATCAATCACATCTTTTGAACCGTCTGGGTATGAAATTTTTGCTTTATAATTCTGTCCTTCTGCCGGCGTGATGTAAAAATAACCCATCCCCAAATGCACCGATGAAAATGTTTCTACGACTTTGTTAGCATTGTCCAGCAGTTCGCCTTTTACATCAACGCCCATGCCGTTTGCGCTTATTGCCTTAAAAGCGACTTTCGATGTGACGCCTGTTACCAGGCTGCCGCCTTCGGGGAAAAATTGCAGGTCTGCTTTGCCTTTTGTCATTGCTGCGGCAAGTTCGCCGCTTTCTTTTATTTTACTCCGCGCCGAACCTATGGGGATCGTTTGATCAAAAAATCCTTCATCTCCTTCATTCAGCATCCACCGGGTATAAGCTCTTACCCGGTAATCGCCATTTGGCAGACTGTCGGGCAGCGCAAAATCCCCCCAGGCTACTCCATTTATTAATTGCAGTTTGATGCTTTGGTCTATTTTATTAATTCCGTTGATCAAATCCACATGCAAAACGCCGCTTAGGTTTGATAACTGATGTTTTTCGCCTGCGGTTACATAAGCTTTAAAATAAATGGTATCGCCGGCCGCGTAGTAGGGCTTGTCAAAATGTAGGTAAACTTTCTCGGTAATGTGTTCTGAAAGATGTTTTTTTAATTTGGGGATCACATTCCTTAAAACAGCATTGTCTACCTGGCAAAAAGCAACCGGATCAACAGAAAACGTAATTAGAACGATAATGAAAATTATTTTTTTCATGCTATCAAATATTTCTCCGTCAGTACAAAAGGTATAACCGTTTAAAAGGTTGTTGCAATACTTTTATTTTGTTTCATGATAGCATCATTCCACTTTATACCGGTAAACCTGCCTGCCCAAATTGCCATTATTATCTATCCCTTCCACTACTACCCTATAAATACCGGCGCCATCAGCGTTGTAATAATCTAATGAGGCGTTGCCGTCTTTATCAGTAACTATTTCAGGTTTCCAGTAAATGGTGGAGCGCAGATCAGCGCGCTTAAGGCTGTCATTTGGATGATCATATTTAGGCGAGTAAAACTCACGGGCTTTGTAAAAACCGGCTACCGTAATTGGCAATATACCGACCGCCTGAATATCTTTTGGGTCCTGGCCGCCCTGGCGGGTTGTTATAACCAATACACCGTTGCCTCCATCCAATCCATATATGCTCGCACTTCCATACTTTAATACTTCCACTGTTTCTATCATATCCGGGTTGATATTATCGATGCTAAATGGAGTTGTTTTATTTCCTGCTCTATCATCCTGTTGTTTTACGCCGTCCACAAATACTGCCATCGGTGGGCCACCTGGAGTTAAAGAAGCTACTTTATGACCAGATTGTCCTGCGAAGTATACCCCGCGCAATCTCCCGTTCAGGCTCGTGGATAATTGACCTCCTATTTGTTCCAATTCTTTTCTGCGCATTACCTGGTCCGCATGGCCGGGGCCTAATAAACTGGATGATCGGTAATTGGTATCGATGATGTGTTTTTTACTTTGCCGTACTTTTACTTCCTTTAGCATGAGACCGCTTACCCTGCCGTCTTGAACCGCCTGGTCATGTTGTTTTAAGCTGTTTTCCAGGTAGACTGCTTTGGGCCGGTTTAAGGTATCGGATTGTAACGCGCGGACTGGCATTATCGCAGATCCGGATTTTTCTTTATTATAAACAATCGTAGTTGAATTTTTCCCCTTTGCGTTTGCCGCCTGCAATACAAATTTTGCGCTATCGGTGAATGCAAGGTTGCTGAAGTTGAAATTGCCTTTGTCGTCGGTTTGCTGCATCAGCAATGGGCCGCCGTTTGCCGGTATCAGGGTTACAGTGCCATTTACCAGCGGTTTGCCAAAAGCATTTCTGGCTATGCCCGCTATTTCAATCCCCTTTTCCGGCTGGTTAGTAACCGCCGGATACCCGTCGTTTAAAAGTTTTTTCCATTCAAATCTGCGGAAGCCATGGGTTAACATCACCAAGTCAAGATCGCTGCTTGCTTTTTTGTCCGTTATATTCCTGAAATAATAGTTGGGTTGTTCCACATAACCTTTCAGGTCCGATGTAAGCAGCAGGCAGGTCAATAGGGTCTGTTCATCATTTTCATCTACCGGCACTTTGCTTTCATCGGTTACCGATACGGAAAAATGGCCAATCGACACCTTGTCGGCCCTGGTTCTTACATTCAGTTTTATATTTACCTTTTCCTTTTTGGCATAAACGGCTTTGTCGCTATTTACCTGCACCTTAAGCTGATCGTAATTTTCTACAAAAAATAACCGCTCGCACAAGGGTTCCCCTTCCGGCGAAAAAAGAGTGACGGAAGCTACGCCGGTTTGCAAACGACGCTTTAAAATATCCAGGGTGACAACCGCGCTGTCTAATTCACAGGGTACCGTTGTGGCGATACCGCCCGAATAAATGACGAGTGAATAATACTTGCCCTGGTTTTCCAGGTAGTAAGCCTTGTTTGCGATGATCTTTACAGTCGCCTTGGGGATTGAATCATTGTTTATGGATAAAACTATTCCTTTTGCAGCGGCGGCTGGCAAATCGGCTGTGCTTTTTTCCCCATCGGCATAGGTTAGCCGCGCTTTATAGCTTTTGCCTTCTTCGGGTTCAAAGGTAAAATACCCCATCCCCAAATGCGCGGGCGAAAAAGTTGTAATTATTTGGTTTTGATCATCAACTATTTCCCCCTTTACGTCAACCCCCAATCCATTACTGCCAATTGCTTTGAAAGCTACTTTTGTGCGGAGGCCCGAAACAAGATTACCGCCCTCTGGGAAAAATTGCAGGTCTGCTTTGGCCAAGGGAGTGTTTAACCGCGAGCCCCCGCTTTCCGGCACCCTGTTTATGCTTGCAGAACCAATAGAGACTGTACGGTTAAAATAATTTCCATCCCCTTCATTTAGCATCCATTGGGTGTAAGCCCTTACCCGGTATTCGCCCTTTGGTAAACTGTCCGGCAAAGCAAAATCTCCCCAGGCTATCCCGCTGTCAAGCTGCAACTTTATCGATTGGTCGATCTTGTCATTGGTGTTTATTAAATCCACATGCAAAACCCTGCTTAGGTTTGATAGCTCGTGTTTTTCGCCTGCGGTTACATAAGCCTTAAAGTAAATGGTATCCCCAGCGGCATAATAGGGTTTGTCAAAATGCAGGTAAGCTTTTTCGCCGCTGTGATTTGCATTGAAGACTTCCAGTTTGCCGGAAATATTTCCGGCTTTATTATCCGGCATGTCTGCGCTTTGCGGCGGTTCATAATCTATCGGTAAAAGTTCGGCAACCCGGTCTCGTCCCCATACACCAAAATAGGTCAGGCTATAGGGGTTGGCGGTCACCCCGTTGCGGTAGAACAAAGGGTAGGGAGAATTAAACTTTAAAAACGTGGTTTCATTGTTGCCAGGGTTATCTAAATAATTTAAAGCGTTTTTTACATGATAATGCCTGCTGTTATTATAGGCAACAAACAGGCCGTCGGTGTCTCCGGCTAATGCATAAACGCCGGGCTCATCAGTTGTTCTTATTAAGTCCTCTTCCTTTAAGGTAATTGTTCTTTCAGGTTTTTTTGAGGGCTTATCGGCGATCATCTTCTGCACCCTGAAACCTTCTTCGCTTAACCTGCGGCTTATGGCTGCGCGCAAAAAATGCATTGGGGAGTTTTGATAAGTTTCCAGCCGGCGTTTTTGCCAGCGCCGCTCTTCAGCTGGCGTTCCCTTCAACTCTTCAAATAACACCGCACCTTTGTAATTGATGGTTTTATGATTTTCATCTATATTTTCTAATATAAAATCCGCCACCATGTATTTAAGCTGATACCCCAGCGCGTCATTTTCAATTTGTAAAAAATCAGATGACGAGGCTGTCAGCTTATGGGTATCTTCGTCATAACTCAGATCAAGCACCCCCGGGTTTAGTATTTTACATTGCCGGGCAAAGTCCGATGTCCCTAAAAATTCATCCTTAAACCAGTTTAAATATTTTTCCCTGTCCGGGTCGGCATGGTATTTAACGATCACTTCCTTTAAAGCCGTTGTTTTGGGCAATAGGGTAACATCGGGCAATTGCACATCCCTGTTGCCGATAATTATGGTTTGGCTATAGCTCTCAAAACCGATAATGGACACTACCAGGTCGTATTTGCCCGGTTTTACACCATGTAAAGCAAAGGTGCCGTCGCCGGCAGTTTTAGCGCCGATTGTTGCGTTGCTTAAAAATACGCTTACATTGGCAAGGGGCCTGGTATCCGCCCGGTTTAATACCCTGCCGGAAATTGAGTATTGCGCCAGGCAATTGAGCGGAAAAAGAAACAAAAAAAAGATAAGATTTTTTACCATCGCTCAACGAATATAGCGTTATTGTGTTTAAACCGCTCGCATTAGGCGAGGCATTGAATTAAGCCAGCAGCAGGTAAACTCACCATCCGGGATATCTTTGTACAGGTACCTTTATACTTAACCTGCCGCCTTTTGCTGTTGGTATTTGGTTTATCTGGTAATTGTCGTTTCAGCAGCCAATTGGTACTATCCGTACCATCAACTATTTTAAATCAGGCAAGCGGCAATGCCGGCGTGGCGGTCGCCTCATTATACAGGTAGCCCCCCAGGCAGGTAACCAGCCTCAGGACTAGCTGGCGCGCTTAGACTTAACTGGGTAAGGCGCGGA
>Ga0210389_10000721_pt1 | contig 28557 bp, 21 predicted proteins | sample IncBWH28OmetaG_FD_160127 | JGI IMG/M metagenome (GOLD analysis project Ga0210389, IMG submission 160127) | Forest soil microbial communities from Barre Woods Harvard Forest LTER site, Petersham, Massachusetts, United States - Inc-BW-H-28-O ... | reverse complement strand
TGATCCAACTGGTCCGGCTCTGGCCGGTGGACCAGTCGCCGGTCAGCCCATTGCGCCCGGTCCCTCGTAAGCTGCGGACGCGGGCTGAGCCCGACCCGCTAACCCGATCGTGCGGGCCCGCTGGGTGACCACCCGGCGGGCCCGTCCCGTCGTCGGGTCATGCCCTGATCCGGGAGCCGCCGACGGGCAGCCCACGCCTCGTGGGGGACGCGCCGCACACGCCTCGGTGCGGAGTCTAGCTGCGGAGCCTCTCGAGGCCGTGGCTGTCGGCGCAGTAATTCCTGCACCGTTATTCCTGCACCGTTATTCCTGCACGATGACCGGGTCGCCAATGTTGACCGTGTTGTAGTACCACTCGGCGTCTTCGGGGCTCAGGCTGATGCAGCCGTGGCTGACATTGTCGAACCCGAGTGAATTGACCGCCCAGGGAGCCGCATGTACGAAGAGGCCGCGGCTGGTGATACGGACGGCGTAATCCACTGGGATGCGGTACCCGTCCGGATCGTCGACGGGGATGCCGACGCTGCTCGAGTCCATGATCACCGAGCGTTCCTTGGACAAGACGGTGTAGGAGCCGACGGGCGTCGGGAACTCCGGCCTGCCCATCGACGCCGGCATCACCCCTTCTTCTCCCCAGTGGGGCCGGTGGTGCGGCGCGGGCAGTGGCGGCGGCGGTGTCGCCTCGACTCCGTCGATGGTCACGGTGAACGTGTGCTCGGAGATGCTGGCAACACCGACCACGGCGGCACCCGTTTTGAATTCCGTGGACTCACCGTCCACCGACAGCGCCACCGTGCTGTGGGCCGGCCAGAATCGGTCGGGAACCCACTGCACCTCACGGTTGTCGAGCCATTCGAACTTGCCGGTCATCGGGGGCGCCGATTTGAGCTCAATGGCTCGCTCGGCCGCATGCCGTTCGGCTAAGTTGTCAACGGGCGCAACGAAAGTCACCATCACAGGGTGCGCCACACCCACCACCTCGCCGCGTGCCGGCAGAACCGACGCGACCGCGAAGCCGTGCGACTGGTTCGCCGCGGCCAGGCTTACGCCGGGTGGCCCCGGAACCACGGTCGCAGCGACCCCGATAACCGCAGAAACGCACCGAACAACCGTACGCATGGCTTCAATTCCTTCTGATTTACAGAGTTGCAATAGTGATGTTATGGGTGCCATGACCAGTGGAAATGCAAGGGCGCGTGAGCATTCGATCAAATCTCAGTCACGTTTCGGCTACAGCGGGCCGCGAGCCATCGCGACGACCGCGGTGGTCATCGTGTGACGTGTTGCCTGGTGACGTGGACGGGGAACCCGTCACCGGGCTCGGGCCACGGCTGGCGGGCCAGCATGTCCGCCACGTCGACCCAACCCGCCTCGATCAGCCCCGTCTTCGCATCGAGGATCCGATACCACTGCCGCTGGATGTGAATCGGCTGGCCCTCCAGGACGATGACGCGCACCTCGCCCTCCTCGAAGTGGCAGCGCCGTTGCACCGCCTCCAGCAGCTGCTCGTTGTGCAGATGGCCTTCGCCGAAATTCCACCCGACCAAAGGCCCGGCAACGATTTCGCCCTCCCGCACGCTGTAGTCCGCCTCGTTGGCCTCACCCCCCACGGCGCGGGGCAACAACCCGTTGAGCGCCCTGCCATGAGTGTGCATCGCGCGAAACGCCGCCGTCTTGTCGCTCATGATCTCGGCGGTGTCCGCATCGTAGAGCTTGGCCAATTGATTGATGACCAGCGCCGAGCTTTTGACGATGTTGGCTTCTATCTTGTCTTCGGCACCGGCGCGGAAGCACCATACGCTCGTCGCCCAGTTGCCGGCGTAGTAGCGCATCGCGGGCAAGAACGAAATCTTTTGCGGAAAAAGGTTTCCCGTGATCGGCACGATCACCAGCGCGACTATCAAGATGGCCAACAGCAGCGGCGACCGCAGGTCGAGGGCGTGGATGGCGCCGTAGTGACCGAACAAATAGAACAGCGAGAAGATGAAGAACACGTTCCACTCCAACGGAACTCCCATTGGGAGGTTGGACAGGATGTTGAGGTGGAAGATCACCATGAACCCGATGAGGAACCATCGCCACGGTTGTCCGTCGGCTATCAACACCAGAGTCCCCGGAACCAGGAATTCCGCTGTGGTGCCGCCGACATGGGCCATCACCTTGGGGATCCAGGAAGGCCGTAGGTCGTTGACCGGGTCGACGTAGAGCATGCGCTTGAGCGGATTGAAAAGCCTGCTGCGCAGCAGCGCGTTGTTGCTCGTCATCACCGAGACGACGTAGGGAAAATGGTGGTTCAGCTTGGAAGTCGCTGCCCCCCACCACAAGCCGAGCATGATGAGCTTGAAAGCCGCAATCTGATCGGTGAACGGAAAGAAGAACACAATCAACTTCAGCCAATAGTGTTCACCGCGGGCCGCCAGAAAGATCGTTTTGTCGCGCAAACCCAAAATCGCCAGGGCGACGATCGTGGGCGCCACCAGTAGCGGGTCGATCAAACCGACATCGCCTGTGGCAGTGACCGGTCCACCCTGACCAGGCGACAACAGCGCCCACACGCCACCGATCAACACGACCGCATACAGGGCAACGTCAATCACGGTACGGGTATCACCGCCGGTCAGCGGGACCTTGCCCGGCCAGGGTGGCAGCCGAATCGTGTTGGGGCGCAACCAGTATAAGAAACCACCGACCGGCGGCATGAACCGCCCGGTCAGCGGGCCGGACCCGCAGCCGAAGCCGAGGACCTCGAACAGCAACGTGAAGATGACGAACTTCTGGTACACGATGGGTTGCGTCCACCAGTCGCCGATTCGGCCCAGCCCGCCCAGGCCCGGGGTCAGTGAGATCATCGCGGCGGGAGCCGCGACGTAGACGCCGATCTTGATCAGGTAGAGCAGATACACCGCGTACGGGGTTCCGAAGCCGTGTTCCACCCAGTGCCGGCTCGCGATTTGCAGTCGTACTGCCCGGGGCCGGGCCTGCCACGTGTCAGGGTCGACGTCCGGCAGTTCCGGTGACATGAATCCCATGAGCGGCCTCGTTCCTATCGGAGCTGGAACCTGATGGCCACTTCAATCTATCGCCACCGCGCAGCGAAGATGCCGGTATTGACCGGCATTGACGAGGTCCTGGTTTGCCGATGCTTGCGTCAATCCATCCGGTGGATCTCCGCCGTCAACGGACCGCGAGCCGCGCCCTCCGAGGGACCGGGGGAACCTCGCCCGGCACCGCCAGCGGGAATCGCCGGCGCAGGTTCGCGATCAGCACGTCAACGGTGTGCCGGTCCTGTTCTTCGATGCGCGCCATGCGGCGCAAGCCAATGGCCGCTTCGCTGTCGCGGACGGCTTCCGCGGCGGCGATCGCCTTGCGGTAGTCACCGATGCGGTGGTCAATGTGACCGCGGTTCTGGGCGAGCAGACCCAGGAAGTACTCGGCTTGCCGGTAATCCGCCGTGTCAGCCGCCTTGACCGAGCACTCGACGCGGGCGGCGGGGCGGTTCAAAATCAGCGAAGCCATGGCCCCTCCTTGACGTACGTCGACCGGTCCGGGACGGGCCGAGCCGCTCCGAGGTCTGCGCCCACGCCGGTCCGATGCGCCATGCAACCTGTGCCCTGGGATGGGGCGTGCAGCACGATCTTCGGACAAGCCGGCGAAGTCCATCTGGTCTCTTTCCGCAGGATGGGCGTTGAGCGTGGGTAACACTAACCCCGGGATCCCGACGGTCACCATATGCGCGGACGATCAACCTCAGCGCCCGTTTTGTGCGCGCGGCACAACGCTGCCCGATGGCGGCGGTGCCCGCGCGCCGAACTCAGACGAAACACCTGAAAGTCGCCCTGTGCCCGCTCGCTACCATCGGGTAACTGGACGCGGCAACGCGGCCTCGGGGGGCCTCGAGGGAGGAACGTGACCGACAGCGACAGCCCGGACACCGGGGACGGGGATATCGACAAATTCGACCCGGGCCTGACCCGGCGCCTGATGGCTCTGATGCGCCCGTTCGTGAAGACATACTTCCGGTCGGAGGTGCGCGGCCTGGATTCCTTCCCGCCCGGCGGGGCGCTGGTGGTCGGTAACCACTCCGGTGGCATGTTCCCGATGGACGTCCCGATCTTCAGCGTCGACTTCTACGACAAGTTCGGCTACGACCGGCCGGTTTATACGCTGAGTCACGACATCCTGTTCATGGGTCCGACGGGGCAGCTGTTCCGGCGCACCGGCTACATCCGGGCCAACCGGGAGAACGCGGCGACGGCGTTGCGGTCGGGCGGCGTGGTGGTCGTCTTTCCCGGCGGCGACTACGACGCGTACCGGCCCACGCTGTCGGAGAACGTCATCGACTTCAACGGGCGCACGGGGTACGTCAGCACGGCGATAGAAGCCGGAGTACCCATCGTGCCCGCCGTGTCCATCGGCGGGCAGGAGACCCAGCTCTACCTGTCCCGCGGTACGTGGCTCGCCGAGCGGATGGGCCTGAAACGGTTGCTCCGCAGCGACATCCTGCCGCTCTCGTTCGGCTTCCCATTCGGGTTCAGCGCCGCGATCCCGCCGAATCTGCCGCTGCCCACCAAGATCGTGACGCAAGTGCTGGATCCGATCGACATCACCGCGCAATTCGGCGAGCACCCGTGCGTCGACGACGTCGACGAGCACGTGCGATCGGTGATGCAGCAGGCCCTCAAGGAGCTCGCGGCCCAGCGTCGATTCCCAATCCTGGGCTGAGCCATGGCATCTCGTCTCGGCCAGGCCCTGAGGATGGCCGCCGCCATGCGTCGCGACGGAATGGGCCATCTGCAAGGTCCCCCGCGAAATCGCGGTCCTCGACGAACTTCCGCGCGGCAGCACCGGCAAGATTCTGCGGGCCGAATTGCAAGCCCGCGGCGGATAGTCGGCGAGCCCCGGCCGCTGCTGCGCGCCGCCGTGGAATTCATCAACGCGGCCAACGGATTACGGCCGCTGGCCCGCAAGGGCTACGCCACCGTCGTGGTGTTCTGGTTCGGCTGGCCGACGTCGGAGGTGCCGGGCCTGTACGCCGCCGCCTCGCTGCTGGATGCGCTGCGGCGCGGGCGCCGCGGCGACTTCGCCCGGCCGCGGGGAAAGGCTGCACTGGCCCTGACGGCCGCGTCGTGGGCGATCCTGGGGGTGATCCGCTACCGCGGTGTCACGACGCCCGGCCCAGTGCTGGAGGCGGGCCTGCGCGAGCAGCTGGGACCCGACTACGCCGAGGCGATGGCGTCCCTGCCGCTGACCGCACCGGAGCGGCGCGGACGCCGTAACCTGCCGCTGCGCACCACCGTGGCGCGCCGGCGCTTTGTCGAGAAATCCAACATCGTGTCCTACGGCCCGCACCGACGGGCCAACCTGGCAGACATATGGCGTCGCCGCGACCTACCGAGCGACGGCAAGGCGCCGGTGCTGGTGCAGGTGCCCGGCGGCGCCTGGGTGATCGGGTGGCGCCGTCCGCAGGCGTATCCCCTGATGAGCCATCTGGTTTCGCGTGGTTGGGTGTGCGTATCGCTGAACTACCGGGTATCTCCGCTGCACACCTGGCCCGACCACATCGTCGACGTCAAACGGGGACTGGCGTGGGTGAAGGAGAACATCGCGGCCTACGGCGGGGACCCGGATTTCGTTGCGATCAGCGGCGGTTCGGCCGGCGGCCACCTGGCCGCGTTGGCGGCACTGACCGCGGGCGACCCGAAGTTTCAGCCGGGCTTCGAAGAGGCGGACACCTCGGTGGTGGCCGCCGTCCCGATATACGGGCGCTACGACTGGTTTTCAATCGACGGCGAGGGGCGTCGCGAATTCGTGGGCCTACTCGAAAAGTTCGTGGTGAAAAAGAAGTTCAGCACCCACCGCGACGTCTATGTCGATGCCTCTCCGATCCGCGAGGTGCGGGCCGACGCACCGCCGTTCTTCGTCCTGCACGGAACCGACGATTCCCTGATCCCGGTCGTCGAAGCGCAAGAGTTCGTCGACCAACTACGGGCGGTGTCGAAATCGCCCGTCGCCTACGCCGAGTTGCCGCACGCCCAACACGGTTTCGACATCTTCGGTTCCCCCCGCGCGCATCAATCCGCGGAGGCGATAGCCCGGTTCTTGTCGTGGGCCTACGCGACGACCTATCTCAACCGCGATTAGCCGCTCGGCGCGTGCCCGAGCGCGGTCAACGCCGGCTCGATGCGATCGGGGGTCAGGCGTCTTCCAACAGCTCTGGAGTCACCGCCGACTCGGTGTCGGGGATGCCGTCAACCTTGGCCTTGCGATCGGCCATCGACAACAAACGCCGAATACGGCCGGCCACAGCGTCTTTCGTCATCGGGGGGTCGGCGAGGCGCCCGAGTTCCTCCAGCGATGCCTGCCGGTGCTCGACGCGCAGTTTGCCGGCGGAGGCCAGATGTTCGGGAACGGTGTCGCCGAGGATCTGCAGCGCGCGCTCGACGCGGGCCGCCGCCGCCACCGCCGCCCGCGCCGAGCGGCGCAGGTTGGCATCGTCGAAATTGGCCAGCCGGTTGGCCGTCGCCCGCACCTCGCGGCGCATCCGGCGCTCCTCCCAGACCAGCCGGGTGTCCTGGGCGCCCATTCGGGTCAGCAGGGCGCCGATCGCCTCACCGTCGCGCACCACCACCCGGTCGGCGCCGCGCACCTCGCGGGCCTTGGCGCTGACGCCGAGCCGGCGCGCCGCGCCCACCAGTGCCAGCGCTGCCTCCGGGCCGGGACAGCTGACCTCCAGGGCCGACGAGCGTCCCGGCTCGGTCAGCGATCCGTGCGCCAAAAAGGCCCCCCGCCACGCGGCTTCGGCGTCGGCGATGCTGCCGCCGACGACCTGGGCAGGCAGGCCGCGCACCGGACGCCCCCGCATATCCAGCAGCCCGGTCTGACGTGCCAGCGCCTCGCCGTCGTTGGCCACCCGCAGCACGTAGCGGGTGTTCTTCCGAATCCCACTGGCCGACAAGACATGCACCACGGCGTTGTATCCGTAGAGTTCGAAGATCTCCTTGCGCAGTCGCCGCGCGGTGTTGCCCAGGTCCACCTCGGCCTCGACCACCACCCGGCCGCCCACGATGTGCAACCCGCCGGCGAACCTCAGCAGCGACGTAACCTCGGCTCGGCGCGCGCTGACCGATTTTACTGCCAGGCGGCTCAGCTCGTCCTTGACTTCGGTCGTCATCGCCACGCGTCGTCACCCCTCGGTCCGCTGCCAGTCGGTCCCTTCACGCCGGTCTGTGGACTTCCACCGTCGACCCGAACCTCCGCGGTGGCCGCCACCGAGGGGGCTCCCGGGCCTTTTGAACCACGACTGCGACCCGCTCGGACCCCGTCGAGCGCAGCCGCGAGCTTGCCGGGGTCATGTAAAGGTGTACCAGGTCGGGCCACGTCGACGAAGTGGACCTCGGCTTCTAGCGAGGTCGCGGAGCGGCGCAGTTGCTCACGTTCCTGCTCCCCCGGCACCCGTTCCGCGTCGATGATGATGTCGTGCACGGTGAAGCCCGGCGCGTGCTGGACCAGCACGTGCAGATGACGCTCGACGGAGAAACCGGCGGTCTCCCCCGGCTCGGCCACCAGATTCAATACCACCGCGCGCCTGGCGGGCGTGCTGCGCAGCGCCGCCGCCAGGTCCGGCACCAGCACGTGCGGGATCACACTGGTGAACCACGACCCGGGCCCCAGCACCACCAGGTCGGCCGCCATGATCGCGTCGACGGCCTGCCGGGTCGCCGGCGGGTTGGGCGGATGCAGCCGCACCCGCCGCACCTTGCCGGGTGTGGTCGCGATCGCCACCTGGCCGCGGATCAGCCGGAAGATCCGCGGGTCGGTCTCCAGGCCCGACACGTCGGCCTCGATCTCCAGCGCGATCGGGCACATCGGCAACACCCTGCCCTTGACGCCGAGGATGCGTCCGAGTTCGTCGAGCGCGGCGACCGGATCGGCCAGCACCTCGTTGAGGCCGGCCAGCATCAGGTTGCCGATCGGGTGTCCGGCCAGGGCACCATTGCCACCGAACCGATGCTGCAGGATGGTCGCCCACAGTCGTCCATACGGGCTGTCGGATGCCAAGGCGGCCAGCGCCATTCGCAGGTCGCCCGGTGGGATCACATCCAGTTCGCTGCGTAGCCGGCCCGATGAGCCACCGTCGTCGGCGACCGTGACCACCGCGGTGACGTAAGGAGTCAGCCGGCGCGCCGCGGACAGCGTCGCGTATAAACCGTGTCCGCCACCCAGCGCAACGATGCCCTCGCTATTCGACGGGCTCATTCGCGACCCAGGTCCCGGTGCAGTACCCGCACCGCCAATTGCGGATTGCTCCCCAGCCGCCCCATCAACGCCTCGGCGATCGCGACGCTGCGATGCTTGCCTCCAGTGCACCCGATGGCGACCGTCATATAACGCTTGCCCTCCCGGCGGTAACCCTCGACAACCAGGTTTAGCAGTCGATGGTAGGCGTCGAGAAACTCGGTGGCGCCCGGCTGGCTCAACACATAGTCGGCCACCGCCGGGGCTTGGCCCGTAAGTGGACGCAAATCGTCCACCCAGTGCGGGTTGGGCAGAAACCGCACGTCCATCACCATGTCGGCGTCCATCGGCAGGCCGTATTTGAAGCCGAACGACTCGACGGTGACGCTGGTGGAGGCGCCGGTGTCCCCACCGAACGCGCGCTCGATGCTTTCCCTCAGTCCGCGCACCGACAGCGTCGACGTGTCGATGATCAGGTCGGCCGTGGCGCGGACCGGCGCCAGCATCCTGCGCTCGGCGGCGATGCCCTCGGCGAGGGTCTGCTCGCCCTGCAGCGGGTGGCTGCGGCGATTCTGTTCGTAGCGTCGCACCAACATGTCGTCTGATGCCTCCATGAACACCACGCGGGGGTAGATCTTGCGGGTGGCCAGCTCGGTACGCACCTCGTCGAGGTCGCCGGTGAACCCGCGCGAACGCACGTCCATCACCACCACCAGCTGGGTGATCCGCGACCCGGCGGCCAACCCGAAGTCGACCATTCGGGTGATCAGCTGCGGCGGCAGGTTGTCCGCCACATACCAGCCGAGGTCCTCCAGCACCTTGGCCGCGGTACCCCGTCCGGCGCCGGACAATCCCGTCACCAGAACGACGTCGATGCCTGCCTGCACGGGGTGAGTGTCGGCGAACGCGGCGAACTGCTCGCCGTCCCCTTGGCCGGTCATTGTGAGACTCCCGGTTGATTGGTTCGCAGCGCCTCGAGGACGGCCGTGGCCGTGGCCACGCCGATACCCGGAACTGCGGTGATCTGGTCGACGGTGGCCTCCTTGAGGCGGGCTATCGATCCGAAATGGGTCACCAGCGCTTTGCGGCGATGTTCTCCCAATCCTGGCACCGCATCCAGCGCTGACGCTGTCATTCGCTTGGATCGCTTGCTGCGATGGTAGGTGATGGCGAACCGATGCGCCTCGTCACGCACCCGCTGCAGCAGATAGAGGCCCTCGCTGTTGCGCGGCATGATGACCGGGTCCGGCTCGGACGGCACCCATATCTCTTCCAGCCGCTTGGCCAAGCCGATCACCGCGACGTCGGTGACACCGAGTTCCTCGAGCACCGCGTTGGCCGCGTTGACCTGCGGCGCGCCGCCGTCGACGACATAGAGGTTGGGCGGGTAGGCGAACCTTCGAAACTTCTCGGGTGATTTTCCTTCCGGGGAAAGCATATTCGGAGCGGTTCGGTCGCCTTGATCACTTATGTGGCGCAGGAACCGGCGGCGAGTCACCTCGGCGATGGACGCGACGTCGTCGGAGCGCCCCTGCCCGGCGCCTTCCCGGATGGCGAAGTGACGGTAGTCCGACTTCCGCGGTAGGCCGTCCTCGAATACCACCAACGAGCCCACCACATCGGTGCCCTGCACGTGGCTGATGTCGACGCATTCGATCCGCAGCGGCGCGTCGGCCAAGCCGAGGGCGTCCTGAATGTTCTGCAGCGCAGCGGATCTGGCGTTGAAATCGCCGGCCCGCTTGAGCTTGTGTTGCTGCAGCGCTTCTTTCGCGTTGCGCTGCACGGTTTCGGCCAGCGCGCGCTTGTCGCCGCGCCGCGGCACCCGCAGCTTGACCCGCGAACCGCGCAGACCCGACAGCCAGCTGGTCAGTTCCGCGGCGTTGGACGGCAGACACGGCACCAGCACCTCGCGGGGAACCGGGTTGGTCGAATCGTCGACGGTTTGATCGAAGGCTTCGTCCAGCTCCGCCTGGTCGCCGTAGAACTGCGTCAGGAACTGTTCGACCAACTGTTCTTCACCCGAATCGCCCGGGTCGGCGGACTTTTCGACAATCCAGCCGCGCTGGCCGCGGACCCGGCCGCCGCGGACGTGGAACACCTGCACGGCCGCTTCCAGTTCGTCGTCGGCGAAGGCCACCACGTCGGCATCGGTGCCGTCGCCGAGCACCACGGCCTGCTTCTCCATGGCCCGTTTCAGCGCGGACAGGTCGTCACGAAGCCGCGCGGCCCGCTCGAAATCGAGTTCTTCGGCGGCGGCGTTCATCTGCTGTTCCAGCTCTTTTGCGAACCGGTCGGTCTTGCCGGATAGGAAGTCGCAGAAGTCGGCCACGATTTGTCGATGCTGCTCGGCGCTGACCCTGCCGATGCACGGCGCCGAGCATTTGTCGATGTATCCGAGCAGACACGGACGGTCGATCTGCTTGTGCCGCTTGAACACTCCGGCCGAGCAGGTTCGCGCCGGAAACACCCTGGTGAGCAGATCCAGCGTTTCCCGGATCGCCCACGCGTGCGAGTACGGCCCGAAATAGCGCACCCCCTTGCGCCGCGGGCCGCGATAGACCATCAGCCGGGGAAACTCCTCGTTGAGCGTGACCGCCAGCACCGGATAGGACTTGTCGTCGCGGTAACGGACGTTGAACCGCGGATCGAACTCCTTGATCCAGTTGTATTCCAGCTGCAGCGCCTCGACTTCGGTGGTGACCACCGTCCACTCGACCTTGGCCGCGGTGGTCACCATCTGCCGGGTTCGCGGGTGCAGGCTGGCGATGTCGGCGAAGTATGACGTCAGCCTGCTACGCAGGCTCTTGGCCTTGCCGACGTAAATCACTCGCCCATGCGCGTCCCGGAATCGGTAGACGCCCGGCTCGACCGGAATGGATCCGGGCGCGGGGCGATACGTTGCGGGATCAGGCACGTACCCAGGCTAATAGCCGCTCAAAAGGGTTCCTAGAAAGGCGGGGGCTCGCCGGGATCGGGGGGTGGGAGTCCGGCTTGGGTGGCTTGGGTGGCGTTCTGCGCGATGTGCTCCGTCTGCACGAGAACGAGCAAGCGCGGCGATTCCGGACGTATGATGGCACGACGACACAGGCCGCCCCGAGCAAGATCAAGGTGATGTCATAGCTGGGGCGCCGGCCGACACGTGCTGGCACTCCCGCGAGATGAGCAGCAGCAGCCAATTAAGCGCTATCAGGGCGGCAACGCGGATGCTCCATTGTGCGCCAGCTACAGGTGTTGACGAGTACACTCGCGCGGCGGCCGGGGCGTCCGTAGCCGTCATGACGCAGCGCAGATTATCCCAACTCTAGACAAACTGATACCGCCGTAGTTTCGATATTCGACGCGGCAGAACGCAGACTCGAAACTCCACTGCGTTCGAGATGCAAGGCGATAAGCCGCAGACGCCTCAAGCCTGCACCGTCATGTTCGGGTTGGCCGTCACCGAAATCACCCCACCCCAGGTACACATGCACTTGGACAGGTTCGTCAACGTCGGCTGGCCACCGATCACCACCGTCGGGGATCCGGGTGTCCATGGCGATGCGGTGGCGGGAATACACGGCTGCGGCGTCAACACGCCCAACGCGGCGGCGGTCGCGGCGGCTACCTGAGGATTTGACGGGCTCATGCACACGCCGAACGGCTTGATGTTCGTCATGGGCTCTGAGTCCATGATCGTTGCCGCGGGCTGCGACGACACCGTCACCCCGGCGACCGGCAAGACGGACAGCGAGGATGGCGCGGCGCCGAAGGTGCATTGCAGCATCGCACCGTTCACGACTACCTGGCCTGCCATGAAACTGACTCTCCGCTCATAACAAATTCCTCACGCGCTAGTGACGCGGGCCCACAACCCGCCGCCGAGCCCTAAAGCAGCCCCGAGGAGGACCAAAGCGATCCCATAGCTGGGGGTACCAGCGGAGACGTGCTGCCACGCAAGCGAAATGAGCAACAGCAGCCAGTAGCATATTGCTGCCACTGCGATCAGGGCTGCCACGCGGATGCTCCATTTTCCGACGCTGACGAAGGCTGTCACGATCAACGCGATGGCCAGGATGAAAATCGAAACGCGTTCGGGCGGTTGGGAAAACACGACGAACTGGTCGGTTGTTTGATGCCAGAGAAACATGACCCCGTACTGATTGATTCTGTCGAGCAGTCCGGTATTGGTGGCGTTTGACCACCAATTGGATTGGATCAGCCATCTGGCGTTGAACAGCTTCACGTTCGATGCCCACGGCTCGACAGCGCCCCACATCGCCAGCACACCACCGAAGACAATCAGCGCGGCCTGGACAATCGGAATCCAGTCCCAGCCGGAGTGGATGAAAGTTGCCTTTGTGGTCAAGGATTCATGTTCGTTGGAGGCGGTGATCTGCAGTTGACGTGTCGCTTCTTCGTCACGCTTGGCCGGGGCTGGCGCAGACACCGATACCTTGCCCCACGCCACCCCACCGGGCGGTACGTCGAAACCAGGTGGAGAAAACTCGAATTGCACCGCACCTTCGAGATCGGTCCCGGACATGCCCGCTTGCAGCCATTGCGACTCGTGGCGGTTTTCGAGGCAGAACTGTAGCTGTCCATGAGGCTCATCGGACCGCAGGGTTTCCGGAGTCACCGTCAGGCGCGACACCGAATAGGCGGTTACCGACGTCGACTGCATGAACGTGCCGGTTGCCTCGACTTCGCCATCGCCGTAGGTCGCCACCACCGAGAACGGCTTCGATGACTCCTTGCCCGTCGGGGGCGGTGGTGCGCCGATGCGCACCGACGTGGTGATGGCTCGGCCGCCCGGCACCGGCAGTGTGCGATTGGCGAACGCGAAGCGCACCACACCTTCGGGGTCACGTCCCTCGAACTGCACCGTGCGTGCTGTTGTGGCTCCGCGGTTGTCGACGATCAGGGTGACTACCGTTGATTCGGAGTCTCGTGCGCGCGGTGAACTCGGATCAATCCGCAGGCGAAGCGCCGCCGCAACCGTGCGCTCCTGATTGACGATTACCGTCGCCTCGGCGGCGGTGTTGTCTTCGGTGGCGGAGACCGTCAGCTGGCGAACCTGTGTTTCCCCGGCTCGGACCTCGGGCACAGTGAATTCGGCCAGAGCCTTCGCAGACTGACCGGGCTCGACGATCAGCCACGGCGGCGAGAAGGTGAACGTGACTTTGCCCTCGGAGTCTGAGCCGGCCAGGGCCACGTTGTGGGGGTAGTTACTGCTGGTGTTGTCGAGCAGGACTTCGACGCTGCCGGTGGTCTGGTCGACCAGGCGCACGGCAGTCGGCCGGGTCGTCACCGTGACCGCGGAACCGGACTGCGGGACCGTCACCTTGACCGGGAGTTCGGTGAACCGCGCCGCATCGCGCTGCGAGCACACCCGCAGTCCGACGGTGATGGTCTGGGCGGGGATCAGCGCTCCCGGAGCCATTGCGAATTTGGCGATGATGAGTTCTGTCGTTCCCGGCATGAGCGTGACTTCGGGATGGCTCAGTGTCAGCCAGGGGGGCGCCGCGATAAGAGTCATCTGATAGGCATCGACGATCGTCGACGGGTTGCGGACCTGGACTCCGACGTCGGCGTGCGGATCGAGTATCGCCTCGGGGTGGCGGAGTTCCACCTCGGGAGCTTGCGCAGGGCTCCCGGTGCTGGTCGCCGTGCTTGTTGCCGCTGCAGCCGCACGATGATCCGGACCGGGCCTGTTGGCGGCCGAGCCCCAGCCGAGATACTCGTCGCAGCCGACGCAGAAGCGCGCATCTATAGCGTTGGGCGCACCGCAATCGTTACATACGTGTTCGGTCATAACCCGTCCGCGAGGGTCGAAACGTCACCGTGGTCAGCGGGATTAGATCCCGGGCTCCGGGGCCTCGCCGGGCATCCGCCACCACTAGTCGTCGCCTTGTCTTCGCTACGAATCGTGCTCGGCATAGTCCTCGTGTCGCGGACAAAGGTCTGGGCGGCGGCGAGGTTGTCAGGGTCTTCGTCCTCGGGCTCTGCCTCCTCGCGCTGCACATTGGCACAGCGCCATCGGCCGACGGCTGGACGTCATGAGTTACGGGAGGGGCTGAAGCCATGACCCAGTCGGCATTGGCCACCGCTTCGCGTTCAATCCGATCAGAGGGATCGCTGACTTTCACCCCACCGCCTGCGTCGGTTCCGTCGACCAGCCGATTTCGCTGCTGCACGCGTCGAGGCGTCCCGACATTGCAGCTTTCAGCGCACCTACAGATTCCACCTCCTCCATCCGGGATGCCTTGGGCGAAGGCTGGGTCCTTGGTCGAAGCCATCATGAATATGCACGCGGTACCTCGCTCGCCGTATTGGTCTGCTTCCAGGATCCACTCTCGGTGCGGTCTGTGGAAGACACGATCGTCTACGCATTCGGGCCATGAGACGTTGCACTTTCGGGCAGAGCCAGTTTGCGGTCGGTGGTGATCCCGCACGCGCTGGAGTTCATCGATCACGTAGCCGCTGTCTCATTACAGTCCTTGCTACGGTCGTCCGATATTGGTGGTTCCGAATTGGTGAATTGTCCCGGCGATCCGCCCGGGCGTGACGGACCAGCGACGAACAACAATGGCACCGAAGTCGGCCGGCGCGCGTGCTACTTGGACAAATCGACCAATTCACCCTGGACTCGTCACTCACGAGAAGACCTTTGGTCGCCGCGATCTATAGCTGGAACCGGCCTGGCGGTGCAGACGGTCTGAACGCGAGGTTCGGGCACGCGCCGGACGCCACCGATGGCGGCTTGGCAGATGACCCTCAAGACCCGGACTTCATGACTCCGGCCGACCGGGATCTGATCGCACGTGCCCTCGAAAATAAGGACGAGCACGACTGTCGGCATCTGGAACCGCAAGGAAACATTGAGGCCAGGGTGGCGTGCGTAAACGGCAATGCCGCCGCCCCGACGATCGTCCTGGCGGGATTCAGCACAGGTGCGCAGGCAAGTGCTAGTTGGGACGCAGATTTCCGGCAAAAAACGGCGTCAGTTGCGATGGAAAGCCCAAACCGACGAATCCCCCCTGGATTTTGCGGGTCCAGCGGCTGCGACCGCATGGGGATAAAATACCGACGTTTGGACGAGCACTTCTCGAGTTCTGCCACCGCCGACCGACCGCGACGCTAGGCGGGGTGGATACCGAGCACATCGATCAGTTTCTAATGCGCTGATAAATGTGGATCCGGCTAAGCCAGTGACCAATGACCATAATTGCTAAGGTCGTCGGATGTTGGCGTCCCGGCCGAGCGTCGGGCTACTAGTTCATGACGGATGCTTCTGGGTCTAACTGAGATGGCGGGGTCGGCGATGAGCGGTCGGGGAATGCTTATCTCTGGCTGGGTGCTGGCGGTCGACTTCGGCACTACTGCGACGGCGGCAGCGGTGCGCGAACCCGATGGGCGAGTTGCAAGCCTGGTTCTGTCTAGCGGGACGGTGACGATGCCATCATCGGTACTCGCGGATCCCACGGGCTTGCTGGTCGGTGCCGAGGCCGACAGTGCGGCGGGATATAGCCTCGATCGCTACCTGCCCACCCCGAAGCGGGATATCGGCCGGCCCAGCGTGCTACTGGGAGAGTCGGAGTTCCGGCCGAGCACCCTGATCGCCGCGGTGTACGCGGCGATCATCGGCGAGGCGGTGCGTCAACACAATCGCGTCCCGCCTCAACAGTTGGTGTTGACGCATCCGGTTGACTGGTCAGACCGGCGCCTCGGTGTTCTGCGCGAAGCGGTTTCCTTGGCCGGCACTCAGCTCGGGATTTCGCTACCTGATCCGACGTTCATGCCGGAACCGGTCGCCGCGGCCACGCACTACGCGCGTCTGGAACCTTCCGACGACGAGCGCACGGCGCGATCCGCCACCTTCACGGATTCGGCCGCCGCCGCCTCGAGTGAGCAGGCGAGCGATCAGTTTTTCGCCGTATACGACCTCGGTGGGGGCACCTTCGATGCCACTGTCCTGCGTCTCTCGTCGGACGGGTTCGAAGTCCTGGCAACCGGCGGGATTGATCCGTTGGGCGGCTTCGAATTCGACAACCGGCTGTTCAATTACTTTGGGCGGACGCACTACAGAAAGGCCGATCCGAAGCTGTGGCAGGCGCTTGTTCAACCTGATGCCGGAGACCCTGACAGTGGTATGCGGCGACGTTTTCTTGACGCGACGGTCCGTCGGGTCAAGGAAGAGTTGTCTGAGCACACGCAGCGAACGGTGCGTCTGCCTGGGTTGTCCGAACCGGTGCTGGTAACTCGCAGCGAGTTTGAGAATCTCATCCGGAGTGATCTCGATGCGACCATCGCCGAGTTTGAGGCAACGCTGGCCCGGGCCCGGTTGACGGCGGACCAGTTAGCGGGCATATATCGGATCGGTGGATCATCGCGAATCCCGCTGGTCGGGCGTCTTCTCGACCAGTTCCAGCGTCCCGTGCACGTCGTTGATCACCCGAAGACAGTCGTTGCACTCGGCGCCGCGGTCGAGACCCGATTCGCCGACGAGCCGCCGGAACTGCCTACCGCGCCCCGTCCTGTGGGTGGCGCCGCTTCCGTCTCGCCCCGGCAGCTACTCGTCGACGAAGTGACCGCGTTGTACCAGTCGGAGAAGTGGCAGCAGGTCGTCGCGAAAGCAGATGAACTAGCCCGCCTGGACCCTGCGGATCCGGATCCGGGCGGTGTGGTCGCCGACGCGCGGGCCAGGCTCCGTCGGGCCGACCTTGAAAATCGCTACGCCCGGGGAGTCGGATTGCTCCAGAAGGCTCAGTGGAGGGAAGCGATTCATGCGTTGTCTGCGATCGAGCAAGAACAACCCGGCTACCGCGATACCTCTGCGTTGATCAGCGCGGCCCGAAAGCTGGCTGAGACAACCGGAAGTGATCAGGTGCCAGTGGCCGAACCGTCACGGCCAACGTCACCGCCGATTGATTCGCCTTCCTTGATCACGTGGTTTCGCGGTCGCAGGAGACCAAGCGTCGCGGTCGTCGTTGCGGCGGCAGGGGCCGTCGCTTTCGGCGTAGCAATCGCGATCTTCGTAGGGATGCAGGATTCGAAGTCCTCGAAAACGTCAGCCTCGATTTCGTCGGTGACCACGTCACCGGCTTGGCCTTCGCTGGGCGCTTCCGCTGATGCGCCTCGGCCTATCAAGACCATCGACGACTACATCAAGGCGAACAATATCAAGTCGACGACGGTCACTCCGTCCACGCCGGGCGCACCGAAGATCGGTCTCCCTGTGCCGCCAGGCTGGACACGCATGCCAGAAGGCGCGGGCGGCAACTATTTTGGCGTCGTATTCGATGCGCCGACCAAGCCTGACGATCCCCCGCGGTTTATCGTGACCGTCGAGAAGCTATTGGGCGATGTCGACACGGAGAAACTTCTCGCGCTTGCGGCGGGTTCGGCTGAGACGCTGCCAGGCTACGCGGGCGATCCTCCAGTGCGAGCCCCGTTGAGTGGCTTTCCCGGAGCTCGACTGGCCGGAACGTACACCAAGGACGGCGCGCCGCGGATGGTTGCGCAGTACGTCGTCGTGATCCCAGGAGCGGACGGCACGTATCTGATGCGGATCCGTGCTGACGGCCCGGATGGCGACGCCGGCGCGGTGCAGGCCGCAGCCAAGGTTTTTTCGCAGAAGACCACTATCACGGTGTGAATGTGCCCGATCATTGAGTAGCGCGCTACTCATGCCTACATTGTATTTTCTGGCCATACTTTCATGTATCGAGACGACTGCGATCGAAGGACAAGCAGGTGGATACGAAGACGACACCTTCGTGGTACCGGCGCCCCGGAGTTTTCGTTGCGACCGCGGCGATTGCCGCTGGCGTGACCATCGCGGTGCTGGAGCCCAGCAATCGGGATCCTGTGAAGTTCGATGCGGCCACGCCCCATGTCACATGGTCGATGGGATACAAGCTCGTCACGGCAGATCCGTGGGCTCCTGACCCACAAACCGCTGCACCTCCGCCTGCGGCGCCACCAGCGTACAACCCGCCGCCAGCGAATCAGAACGTACCAGCATACGTCCCACCACCACCACCGCCTCCGCCTCCGCCTCCACCGCAGCTGACGTTGAGGCTCGACAATCCGATAACGGCTGCCACTGTGTCGATGGCGAATGCCCCCAGCGGGTCTACGGTCGGATGCCGGATGACAACGGTTGCGCTCTCGGGTAGCGCCGCATCGGTCGGCTACCGGTTGGATAACGACTTCACCTTGGTCGGCACGCAAGAGACGAGAGTCCCGGCCGGTAGCGCCAACGGACCCGCGACCGGTTCTTCATTCCGTCTCACCGTGACGTGCGACAACGGCACGTCGACCAGCGTGGATGCGGTTTACTGACTGTCCCTTTGAACGGTGCTTGGCGGTGATCCTGCGCGGGCTGGAGTTTGATCGAATACTTAGCCGCCACCTGAGTTTGGGCTCGATACGAGAAAGTGGCAGCGACGATCTCCGATTCCGGTCCCGGGAAGTTCGAAGAACTGTTCGCTTCGGTATACAACCAACCGCTTCGTCGTATTCGCGGGATGTCTACGCCAGGATGCGGCGTGAGCCGAATATGAGTCGTGATCGCTGCGGGCGCAATGACACGAGACGTTCGAGCGCGCGTTCAGCAGGGGTGTCGGCAATCTCGTGCAGATCGTCAAGGATCAGTGCACCAGACGGCTCGTTCCACCGGTCCAGCCTGGTCAGGACGTCGGTCGTGGAAGTCGCGTCGGCCAACTCTGCGATCGGCGCAATCGCCTGCCGCAGGTGGGCGACGAGGCGGTCCTCGGTGGCGTCATCGGCGGTGACCCGGTGCCAAGATTTTCTCCGATTGACCGTCGGCATGGCAAATGGTCTATATGTTGCTCTAGGCCGACATCTCGGTACCCCGAAAGAGGGGACACCAACTGCCTACATCGCAGCAGCGGCACCGTCCGATCGTGCGCACTGCGCGCTGGACGCTGACCGCAGGACCGTATTGGTGGTCGTGCGCACTGTCGCATCCTTCCGTAAGCAGCTGTCAGCTGTCGCGGCATAGTCGAGTTGTCGCAGAAGGCAATTATCGACGGTTGGCCGCCCCGAACGAACGCATGGGGAGAAATTGCCTAACTTTTATTTCTCATGAGGCGCTATAGCCGTTCGATATGCAATGGCAGCACGCTGGTGGCCAGCGGCTCCAGTAATGTCCCGATGTCGACCGCCTCACCCAGAAGCCTGCTCGGTCCGCGTCCCCGGTTCTGGTAAACGATGACGTGGTTAGCGAGTGCGCAGCAGTGGGTTCGCGGAACCGGCCAGGCAGGGAATGTACCCGCCCGCTGACGCAAACCCAGTTTTGGCTACCAGAAGAATTCTTGGCATCAGTCGGCTTACGAAGTCAGGCAGGTGAGACTTATTCTATTCGCTAGCGGTATCGCAGCAATTGATTGCACGATCGGGCGAAGATCGAGCGTTTCGGTGATCTGCGCGAGTGCAGTCAATGATTATTGTGCGGACGCTAGTGGTTCCGGGAGCGGCAGGGAGAGAGTGATGGCAGACCGGAGGCGTGCGGGCAATCTGTCGATGGTGGTTGTTGGTGTTGTCGCGGCCGCCGGCATGACCTCATGTACCCAGTCAATGCCTTTGCCCGCTAAGGGTTCACCCGCGCCGGCGTCGTCCACCACGACCACCACGACCACCACCAGCAGCACATCGGCAAGTTCGTCCACCAGCGCGGCCTCGACGTCCAGCAGCAGCACGGCGACCACCTCCACGAGCAGCGCCGCCGCCGCGCCAGCACCAAGGGTGATCGTCGGAGACAGCGTGCTGACCTCGAAGGGGCCAGTGCAATGCACTGACGACTCCACTGGCATTCGCACGATCAAGATCGGCTCGGGCACCGCGTACACCGCCCAGGTGACCTCAGGCGAGACTTTCAGCGTCGTGAAAATGGACCTGGGCATCGTGAATGGAGTACCCATGCAGGTACGTACCGATGGTGGTTCTGTGGCGGCACACGGGCGAAAATACGGCAATTCCTACAACATCGTTGGGACCGCGCAGGGGACGGACCCGTCCACCAAGCAGGTGGTGAGAAAGGATTTCAAGTTCGAGGCGACGTGCCCATGAACCAGGAGCGCCCCGCGGGTGATCCGCGATATGACCGCAAAGAATAACTGTCTCAACCCTTTGCCGCACGCTTGGACGCCCAATCGCGTTCCCGGCGGTCAGTTCAATCACGCTCAAACGCCATAAGGCCCCGGCAAATCGCCACCGAAGTTACTAGTCACTAGTGAAGTAGTCGATTACTCATCCCGGCACCGCGGTGCGGGCACATAATTATCACGTCTGCAAGGAAGGTGATCTGATGTCTCCGCCCAGCCCACGCCGGTGGAAGCCATGCGACGCCACAGGTTAAGCGCGATGACAATGTCGCGAAACCGACGCTTCGCGGTGTGCCTCCTCGTACTTGCCATCGTCTGCGCCGGATGCGCGGGTAACGATGTCGGGGGTAGTGAGAACCGTGGCCGGCCTTAGCGGGTCGGCAACGCGCTGGACAGGCGTCGTCGACGGCGGCGACGCCGCCCAAGCGGATTTCCTTGCCCAGCTCGGGGATTTGCTGGCCGAGGTTGCCGCACAGCTTGGCGCTGCGGGGAAAGAGCAGGTCGATGCCCTCGGGCGGAGGTCGCTGCAGCCGCTGAGGATCGCGGTGGCCGGCCGCACCAACGCCGGCAAGTCCACTCTGGTGAACGCCCTGATCGGAGCACAGGTAGCGCCGACGCGTGCGACCGAATGCACGCGGGCGATCACCTGGTATCAGTATGGCGCCAATCAGGCTCGTGTGATCCGCCGAGACGGCACGTCGGTCCCGGTGTACACCGGGCCTCAGGGTGAATTACCCGAAGAACTCGTGGTGCCGCTGGACGAGATCGACCGGCTAGAGGTATCGCTGTCGCATGCGCCACTGCGACGGGTAATCATAATTGACACCCCTGGACTGTCCGGTGATGACGGCCTAGCTGACCAAACCGAACGCCTACTCGCGTCGGGCGAAGTCGACGTGATGGTGTTTGTTCTCGGCGAGATTGTGCATGCCGACGAGGCAAAGATCGTCAGCGACTTTTACGCCAAGAACCGCTTCGCGTTTGATTTCCCCACTGCCATGGGCGTCCTGAGCCGCGCCGACCAGTACGGCGACGGCGAAGATCCCTGGCCGATCGCCTGCGCGACCGCCGCTCGGCACGCCAGCGACCTGGCGGCAGGCTTGGCGGGAGTCCTGCCCGTCATGGGCAAGATTGCGGAGACCACAGAGACGGGTGCATTCGATGAAACGCAGTCCGACTCGATCCGCACGCTGGCAAGTCTTGACGAGGCCGAGTTGTCGACAGCGCTGCTGTGGGCCGGTGCGTTCGAGGCCATCGACTCCCTGCCGCCGGGGGCTGCACGACTGCTGCTCGACCGCCTTGACCTATTCGGAATCCGGGCGTTGACAGAATCGAGCGGCCCAGGCACGTCGGCGGCCGCCATGTACGGCAAGCTGCGGTCAATTTCCGGGATCGCCGCACTGTGGCGGCGGATTGAAGTCCTGTATGTCCGGCCTGCCACGGTTCTCAAGGTGACACGCACATTGGCCGAATTGGACCGACTACTCGTCGCTGCCGATATGCCCAAGCCACAGCGACAGCAGGCGCGGCAGCAAATCCGAGCACTGTATGACCACCCAGCCATGCACGCCCTGGCCGAACTTCGCTGTCTGGCTGCGTTGTACTCGGGCCGGTGCGCACTGCCTGACAGCCACGCGACACAGGCAGTGCTGAATTTATGGGAGCAAACGGAGCCGGCCGCCCGAGTTGGGGCGCCGGCTGATACCTCCCGCGAGGAGCTGGCGCGCCTGGCGCAGGAAGCCAGCAGATGGTGGCGCGCCTACGCCAACACCGCCTCGAATGCGCTTGTGCGTCAACTCGCTGACACAGCGAACTGGTCGACCTACCAGTTGAGCACTGAACTTCGGGAGCGATCATGACGGCGCCCGCGGATCTGGATCTGGCGGCGTGGCGCGAATCGCTCCAATCACTACTGCCCGAAGTCGGTGCCGGCGCGGCGCTGCAGCGGCTGACGACCGGAGCCGGAGCAACTGCGGGCAGTCGGGCAAACATCGTGGTGGTCGGCGAACCCAGCACCGGCAAGACGTCGATGATCAACGCCCTGCTCGGTCAGGCCGACCTGCTGCCGGTACGACCCACGTTGTCCTACGTCGCCATTGGCGGCAACCGAATCCCTTCGGTACGAGCCCATTACGCCGACGGTCGGACGACCAGCGGAGACGAGACGCACGTAGCGATGCTCCTAGACGAGGGTGGCGATGAGCGTGCCGAGCGGATCGAACTCATGGTGGCCGACCCCCGGCTGGCCGGGATGACGTTGTTCGATACGCCCGGCGTCGGCGGCATCGATTCGGGACTAGCTCAGCTGACTCTAACCGCTGTACAGCAGGCAACGGCTTTGATATTCGTCTGCTCGGCGGGGGCGAAAATATCCATCGCTGAACGCAAATTCCTCGCAGAAGCGGCGACTCGCATCGATCAGATCGTGTTCGTGCTGTCCAAAATCGACAAGTACGCCGACTGGGAGCAGGTACTCGCCGAGAACGCTGAAACCATCCGCGGCGATTTCCACAGATTCCCGCCGGGTCGATTCGACGACGTGGTGTTCGTCCCCGTCAGTGCGCGGCTGGCGAATATGGCAGCCGCTCGCGGCAACCTCGCGCTTGCTCGGGTGAGCGGGATAGACGAGCTCTGGACGCAGCTGTTCCGAATCTCGGCGATGCACCATCAGCTGGATGAGCTGAACACGTTGCGCGAGATTTCCAGCGCTATCGCAGACGCCGAAGCCATTCTGGCCGACCGCAAACGCACGCTTGAGGCGGCGCCCGAAGACGATGAGCAACTCGCTGCGGTAACCCGTCAGATCGCCGAGCTCACTCAGGCTAACTCGGCCTGGCGGACGCACTTGTCCAAACAGATCGACACGGCGCGCGACGAGGTGCGCACTCGTCTGCGTCGTCGGGTGAACCAATTGCGCGACCGCTACGACGCCAAGATGCAGAACAAGATTAAGCCGAACATGATCCCGGAGATCGAAGCGGCGATCGTGTCCGACCTATGTAAGCTGCAAGACGAGATCGACGGCGCGATACGCGAGCACATCACCGAGATCGCGCGCTACCTGCTGGCTGGAATCGCCAGCGGTGATGGTGCCGTCGCCGCCTTGGCCGACCAGCTGCCCGCCCGAGGAGAGACGGCGGCGGAGTTTCTCCGGGAGCGCACCGGGCCGCCCCAGGATCCGTCGGCAACGATGATGGGGCTGACGACGGCCATGATGGGCACCAATACGGCGCGTATGTTGGTCACGCCCATCCTGGCGGCGGCCCTTAACCTCGCCGCGACTGGGTTTATTGCGGTGGGTGTCGGCGCGGTCGCGGCATTGCCGGTCGGTGTGATGTGGTGGCGCCTGCAAAAGAAGTTTCGCGAACGAGCGAGTGACGTTGCCGGCCTGCGCGGGTGGATAATTGAATGCCTCAGCACTGCAAATAGTGAAATTTCTCTTGACTTGGACCGCATTTTTCGACGAGCTTCCTATTCTCTTCAGGAAACTATCGCGAGTGCCATGGCCGATGCTCTGCAAACCGCAACTGAGGCCCGAAAGGACTTGGGCCGGGCGCGTGACCGCGCCGCCGCGGACCTGGTCCGCCTCAATAAGGTGAAGACTCAGCTCGACCCGCTCAAGGAAGCGTCGCGAATGCGGCGCGAAGCACTCCTGGCCGGGCCGACTTCCGGGGCTGGTCCAAATGGCTGATCGCTTGTCGCGCAACGGTATTGCATGCTTCATCAACGCGAACTTCGAACCTGCCGAAGAGGTGCGCTAATGACCGAATTCATGGATTCGCACGACTTTCACTATGCCGATGTGCACGGCTCGTCGTCGATGACGCCCGATATTCATTACGCCGACCTGCACGACATCGACGACTGGGATGCCGGTGGGCAGGCGGACTTGGCCGACCTGCCATTACCGCAGGCCGGCGCCGACCCGCATGCGGGAATCGTGCACGGCGACCCCGAGGTAGTCAGTGATGAATGGTTCTTGGAGCGCAGCAGCGGATACTGCGTTCCCGCTTCGCTCGCCGAAGTGCTTTCACTGGTGACCGGGCACCGGTTCGCCGACGAGTCCGTCGTCGTCGAGCGGTTTGCCGAACTGGGCAAACCCGTTACGGCACGAGGTGAAACGCTCGCTGACGCGGAGACGGTGCTGGATTCATTTGGGGTGGAGTCCCATGTCCAGTCCGGTGCAACCCTTTCCGATCTCGAGCAATATCTGGACGATGGCCGGGCGATCGTCGTCGGCGTAAACGCAGACGACATCTGGCATGGCCACAACACGGCAGCCAATCCCACCGGCCGCGCTAACCATGCATTGTTAGTTACCGGAATCGACGAGGCCCGCGGCCTGGTCACACTCTCTGATCCGGGCAATCCCGACGGCGACAAAGAGAGGGTGCCCCTGGATGTGTTCAAAGAGGCGTGGGGTGCCGGGGAGAACCAATTGTTGGTGACCGATCAACCGGTCACCCACGACGGCGTCACAACCCCCGGACCGGTTGTTGTTCCCGTCGCTCTGAATGCCCATGCGCCCACAACAGATTTGTCTCTCGCCGCCGGTATCGACGACGAGAGTTCAGGGGACGCGCATGTGGTGCAACAGGGTGAAACCCTGTGGAGCATTGCGCAAAGCGTTTACGGCGACCCGACCGCGTACGCGAAAATTGCTGCGGCCAACTGGGTTTCCGATCCGAACACCGTCATTGAGGGTCAGCGTCTCATAATTCCTGGCGCGGCGGGGCCGGGGGCGAATCCACCGGTGGTTGTCGAGCCGGTAGGGGGCCACAGCCAATCCGCGGGCTTGGTCAGCAACTCTGGATCGGTCGCCGCGTCTGTTGCAGCACCGGGGGAGGGGCCGAATCCGCAGGTTGTCGTCGAGCCGGTCGGGCATAGCGCTGGGGCGGAGCCGACGAGGCAGTCGGTCGCCTCTCCTGCCGGGCCGCCGACGCCCGCGTCCGAGGTGGCATTCGGCAAGGGGAACGGCGGTGGCACCCCGGCTACCAGCTCCGATGTCCCGGCGGCGTTAGCGGCACCACATGAGGAACCACAACAGTGGCATGCCGACTGGAACGCCATGGCGCAGAAGGAATCCAGTGGTAACTGGTCGATCAACAGCGGCAACGGTTTCTACGGCGGCCTACAGTTCACGCAGTCCACGTGGGAGGCTAATGGCGGATTGAAGTTTGCGCCGCGCGCGGATCTGGCCACGCCATATCAACAGATGTTGGTGGCCGAGCAGACGTTGAAGACTCAGGGTCCGGGAGCATGGCCGAACACCTTCGTGCCGGCGACTAAGACCAACCTCGTGTCCGCCGGCACCAACGCTGTGGTCGATCCGTCGGCTGGCGTGATTACGTCCGCGGCCAACAGCGTCATCGACGCGGTTGCCGGAGCGGCCGGGCCTGCAGGCGCCCCGATCTCAGATGTGCCGAAAACGTTCACCAGCACAGTCGCGGCCGCGATGAACATGGCGCATTCAATGGCTGGCAAGCCTTACATCTGGGGAGGCCACGGCGAGGGCGGCGCCGATTGCTCTGGGCTGGTGTCGATGGTTGTCAACGCATTCACGGGCGCCGCTCCGAGTTTGAGCCGGATGGCCACTGGGAACGAAGGAGTCTGGTTACAGCAGCGTGGCGCGATCGTGGTGAACAGCCCGTCCGAGGTGCCCCCGGGCACCCTGGCCATAGGGTGGAACAGCCACCACACAGCGGGGACTCTGCCGGACGGAACCAGCTTTGAAGCGCAGACCGAGGGCGTTCCGATCAAGGTCGGAGGGGACGCAACACCGTGGAATCACAAGCAATTCACGCAGTGGGCGTACTTCCCATCGAGTGCCATTGGTGGCAATGCGGAACCTCAGCCCGCGCCCCCTCCACCGCCGCTACCCGGTATGGACGCGCCGCCGCCGCTTCCTCCGGAAGCGCCTCCGCCACCGCCGTCACCAGATCCGGGAGGGGCCGAGCCCGCTTCGCTTGTATGAAATTGCTCAGCTCGGTGAATCGCAATCCGTTCCGTCGCGCCAAGGCCACTTCGCTCGCCAACCCACAATCGCGTATTCGCCAGCGCCACCACCTCCACACGGATAGGACCTAACATGACCTTTCGCGACGATCTACCCCACCGGGACGAAGCCGAGAGTCTCGACGGACGTGTGGGCGACGACGCTGCGGGGTGGGAGACCGGTGAGATTGCACCCACGGACGAACTCACGCCACAACACGAAATTCCGGCACGACAGGAGTCGTCCGCCGCGGCGATTCCGTGGCCGGAACCGCCGAAACGGTCGGGCCGCCCTGCCAATGCCAAGTTGCTGATGGGGTTGGGGATCGGTGGCGCCGTCGTCCTGGTTATCGCGATCGTGTGGGCCATGTTTACGAAGCAGGACGCGTCGAGAGGTCTCGAAAACGGTGGCAACCCGTTTGCGTCGTCATCTGTTTCCGCTCAGTCCGCGTCGCCGTCGTCGACTTCTCCCCCCGGCTCGGGGGGAGGCACGCCCGTCCCGATGGCCGATCCCGATGGTGCAGGTCAGTCGTGTGCGGCCGGTTTCCATGTGAAGGGCCGGGAAGGATTCGGTACTCGCGCTGTCCGCGGGTCAAAGGAGACGTCGTGTGCATTCGCGAGCAAGGTACTCGAGGCCTACTGGGTCCAGGTCGGGACGCCCACGAAGGATCCCGAGCGCATCACTGCCGCAGGAACGGTGCCCTGCAGTTCAACGGGCGGCGAGTGTTCGGGCGATAACTTCGTGATGAAGTGCGCTGCGCAAAACAATGAGGACTGGATAACGTGCGTCGGTGGCAAGAACGCCCGCGTGTATATCTACTGAGCCGACGTCTTGTCCGCCGTGCGGCCCGGTATGGATCGCCGTCAACGCCGACGGTGCTCGTTGCTTCGCTGACTCTGGCTGCGGGTGGTGCGCCCTCCAGCGCCTGTGCAGCGCCCATACCAGCGGAAGCGGCACCGGCGGTTCGGTAGTCCCGTCCGCGTCGTCGATCGCCACACCGTCCGATCACAGTGGCCGCTGGGTCGACGAATCGTTTGTAGCCTACGGTCAGTCGTTGAAGGCGGACGTAGGGCTGGCTATCGGCCCTACCGGCGCCTGCGACCCGATCCTCGGCACCACGATGTTGGACGCTGTGCGGCTCCTCGACGCCGACGCAGGACCAGGATGTGTATGCAGATGGCCGTCCGGTGACGATGACGATCAACTGGGGTGAGGCGTTCGCCGCGCTGGTTCACTGCGCCATCGCGTAGCGGTGGTTCTGCGCTTCGCGCACGACGGCATCGCGCGCTGATTCTAGGTAGCGGAGGAGAAAGGTGTCTTTGTTCGTCGCGTTGTCGCCGTCCATATCATCGACCTTTGCGCGAAGTTCTTCGACGGTTGCGCACACCACACGCCCCTCGCACGTTTGGCATTGACACCGCGTGCCGTATTCCGTCCAGGCCGGGTCTGGCGGCCACGGAAGTGCTGGGGCACCGATGCTGGCCACATACCTGATCTCGTCGCCGCCCGTGGGGAGAAAAGACTGACGACGCTGCGTCCGATGGCAGCCGCGCATTTGGAGCTTCGGCCCAGCACCGACGTACGCGGTTCCGTGGTTACTCACGGTTTTCGACGATACCGCGATAGTTGCAGCGCGCTGTGAACTAAAGCGGCTCGCCCGCCTTGTAGCGTTCGACGAAAACCAGCAGCGCGCTACTACCGGGGCACCCGTGGACTGGAAGACGCTGCTGGTAGCGGGCATCCCCGCCTCGATCACCGCCGCAGGGTCAATATTGGTGTTAGTAAGAACGCAGTCGATCCAGGCGTCGTTGCGCACTGCCGACCGGCAGCACGAGCGGGAGCTGGCCTACGAGCAGCGGGTGTGGGAGCTGAAGAATGCTGCGCTCACCACGCTGATCTACGCATGCGCCGAACTGCTGCGCGATGCGCAGTTTAGCGGCTCGTCCATGGGACCACGCGCGAAGGTCGTCATAGCAATGGAGCAATTTCGCGACCGCATGCGGGGCAAAGATGGTGTGCTTGGGCAATTACTTGCCTATGCCGCTGACCCGGTCCGCCGGGCGATCGACCACCTGCTCGACACGATAGAGGCCGAACGAAATCTGCATTCGTTGGAACTGGTGTTGCTGTATCGCCTGGAACCCGATCTAGCTGCGTTGCGCCAAGAACTGCGACCTGAACCCAGCGTCCCAATGACGTCGGATATCGATGTGGTTCAAC
>Ga0210389_10000720_pt1 | contig 28564 bp, 31 predicted proteins | sample IncBWH28OmetaG_FD_160127 | JGI IMG/M metagenome (GOLD analysis project Ga0210389, IMG submission 160127) | Forest soil microbial communities from Barre Woods Harvard Forest LTER site, Petersham, Massachusetts, United States - Inc-BW-H-28-O ... | reverse complement strand
CACGAATTCGCCGTCAACGCCGACGAATACACCGACGTCGGCGCCGCCGACAAGCTCGAAGGCGCCGTACACGTCGACGCAAACGCCGACCAGTGCCGCCCCACCGCCAAGCACCCCTCAAACGACGGTGGCGCCCCCGCACACACAGACGCAGGCCCCAACGCAGCAGACCGTGGCCCCCAAGCCGGTGACCCCGCAGCAGCCGGTGACCCCGAAGCCGGTGATCCCGCAGCAGCCGGTGACCCCGAAGCCGGTGATCCCGCAGCAGCCGGTGACCCCGAAGCCGGTGATCCCGCAGGTGCCACGCACCCCAAGCGGTCACTAGCGGGTTGCCGCCGTCCATGCCCGATGCGGTCACCGTGGTGCTGCCGTGCCTCAACGAGGAGGAGTCGCTGCCTGCGGTGCTGGCGGCCATACCCGCCGGATATCACGCGCTGGTGGTCGACAACAACAGCACCGACGACACCGCCGCGGTCGCCCGACGTCACGGCGCTCAGGTGGTTGCCGAACCACGACCGGGATACGGATCGGCGGTGCACGCGGGCATGCTCGCCGCGGCGACTCCGATCGTGGCGGTCATCGACGCCGACGGCTCGATGTATGCCGGTGACTTGCCTCGGCTGGTTGACGCACTCGAGCGGGGCGCCGACCTGGTGATCGGCCGGCGGCGGCCGGTGCCCGGCCTGCACTGGCCGTGGGTCGCCCGGGTGGGCACCGTGGTGATGAGCTGGCGGCTGCGCACCCGCCACGGCCTTCCGGTGCACGACATCGCGCCGATGCGGGTGGCCCGGCGTGAAGCTTTGCTGAATCTGGGAGTCGTGGACAGGCGGTCGGGGTATCCGCTGGAACTGCTGGTCCGGGCCGCGGCCGCCGGCTGGCGCGTCGTCGAACTCGACGTGAGCTACGGCCCCAGGACGGGCGGTAAATCCAAGGTCAGCGGTTCACTGCGGGGTAGCGTTACCGCGATTCTGGACTTTTGGAAGGTGATTTCTTGAGCGGGTTGCCGGTGACCCTGCTGGTGGTTGCCAAAGCGCCGGAGCCCGGTCGGGCCAAGACGCGGCTGGCCGCGACGGTGGGCGACCGGGTCGCCGCCGACATCGCCGCGGCCGCGCTGCTGGACACGTTGGACGCGGTGGCCGCCGCGCCGGTTGCCGCGCGGGTGGTGGCGCTCACCGGCGACCTGGACTCCGCGGTCGGCGTCACCGACATCCGTCAGCGACTCGAGTCGTTCACGGTGATCGAGCAGCGCGGCGACAACTTCGCCGATCGGCTCGCCAACGCACACGCCGACGCCGCTGACGGGTATCCGGTGCTGCAAATCGGGATGGACACCCCGCAGGTGACCGCCGAACTGCTGGCCAGTTGCGCAGGCCGGCTGCTCGAGACCCCGGCCGTGCTCGGGTTGGCGCACGACGGCGGTTGGTGGGTGCTCGGGTTAAGGACGCCGGCGACGGCCGAATGCCTGCGCGCCGTTCCCATGTCGCAGCCCGACACCGGGGAGCTCACGTTAAAGGCGTTGCGCGACACCGGGATCGACGTGACCCCGGTGCAAGAGCTGGCCGATTTCGACGTCGTCGACGACGTCGCCGCGGTTCGCGATGCCTGCGGACCCGCCAGTCGGTTCGCAAGGATCACCCGCGCAGCCGGCCTCTGACGAAGGCATCGAGTGTGCGTTGTGGGCGGAAAAATCGTCGGATTTCCGCGGTCAGCGCACACTCGACGCCATCAACGCGCACTCGATACCAGCGCGCGGCCCGCTACCCCGATCGCGAACATGCCCAGCCCGGCGACCACCGATTGCCACGGCAAGGTGGCGACCAGCAGCAGACAGCCCGCTACACCGCACACGTCCCGGACACGGGCCCACCGGCCAGCGCCGGGCAGCGTATAGGCGGCGGCGTTGGCGATCGCGTAGTAGATCAACACCCCAAACGACGAGAAACCGATCACCCCGCGCAGATCGACGGTAGCCACCAAAATGCAGACGATCACGGCGATCGCGATCTCGGCGTGGTGAGGTACCCGGTGGCGCGGGTGAACTGCCGCCAGCCAGGCAGGCAGGTCCCGATTCCGGGCCATCGCCAGTGTGGTGCGCCCGAGCCCGGCGATCAGCGCCAGCAGCGCACCGAGACTGGCCAGCGCACCCCCGGCCGCCACCACGGGAACCAGCGGTGTCGCGCCGACGGCCCGCACCGCCTCGGTCAGTGGCGCAGCGGCGCGGGCGAGCCGGTCCGGTCCGGCAGCCAGCAGCGCGGCCACCCCGACGACCAGATAGATGGTCACGGCGATCACCAAAGCGAGAGTTATCGCCCGGGGGATGGTGCGGGCCGGGTCGCGGACCTCTTCGCCCATCGTTGCGATCCGCGCATAACCGGCGAACGCGAAAAACAGCAATCCTGCCGACTGCAGGACGCCATAAAGCGGTGGAGTCGGCCAGACGCCGAGAGTCAGGTGTGACGGGTCGGGCTTGGCCATCGCGATGCCCACCACGAATGCGGTCAGCGCAATCAGCGTGCACGTCACCAAAATTCGGGCCAGTATCGCGGTCTTGGTGACCCCTCGGTAGTTCAGTGCGCTCAGCGCCACCACAGCAGCGACCGCGGCGATTCGCTGTAACCACCAGGGACCGGCAATCGCGTAGCTGGCGAAAGTCAGCGCCATCGCTGCGCAGGAGGCGCTCTTGCCGATCACAAATCCCCACCCGGCGATGAAACCCCACCATGGGCCCAGGCGTTCGCGCCCGTAGATGTACGTGCCGCCCGATGTTGGGTAGACCGCGGCCAATTGCGCTGAGGCTGTGGCGTTGCAGTATGCGATCGCCGCGGCGACCACCAGCCCGATCAGCAGGCCGGCACCGGCTGCTTGCGCGGCCGGTCCGAACGCCGAGAACACCCCGGCGCCGATCATCGATCCGAGCCCGAGCACGACGGCGTCGGCCGTGCCGAGCCGACGTGCCAGGGCCGGTTCTTCCACGTCGGGTCACCAGTTCGTGAAGATGATGCTGTTCAGTAGCAGGGCGCCGGCGGCATTGAGCGCGAGCCAACGGCGATGTGAGCGCGCCGGCAGCAGCGCGGGCGCCGCCGTAAGCCAGATGGTAAACGGCAGCCAGATCCGTTCGGTCTCCGCCTTGCTCAGCATGCTCAAGTCCGCGCACACGATGACGGCCAGCAGGGCCAGCAGCAGCAAGTGGAAACCCGATCGGCGACGGATGGCGGCCCAGTCGAACACCCGGGTGATTCCGGCCACGCTGCCCAGCCCGATCGCGCACACGACGCACGCCAGATTGGCCCAGACCCAATACTGAAACGGCCGGTCCTTGGCGATCCCCTGCCAATAGCGCTGCTGCACAAGGGTGTAGCCGTCGAGCCAGCTGAACCCGGCAACAGCGAAGGTCGCCGCCACCGCCGCGGCGGCCAGTGCGGCCGGGCCCAGTGCCCGCAGGGCCGCCCGCCAGTCGGCGGCGCTCACCAGTACCGCCGCCGCCGGCAGCACCAGCAACATCAGGCCGTAGTTGAGGAAGACCCCCCAGCCGAGCAACAGACCCGCGCCGGCGCCCACCAGTGCGGGAAACCGAACCACGCGGTGCACCGCCACCGCCAACAGCGCGATCCCCCACGCCGCGACCCCGGCGAAGTATCCGTCGGCCGAGACCGCGACCCAGATCGCCGTAGGTGCTACCGCGACGAACGGCGCGGCCCGCCGCGCGGTCTGCTCATCGGCCAGCGCGCGAACGGCGATCACCACGGCCGCCGCCGCGCTGGAGCCGACCAGCAAGCACAGCAGACCCGCCCAGGCGCCGCCGCGCAGGCCGATCCGGTCCAGCCACACGAACGTCAGCAGCGCACCCGGCGGATGGCCCGAGACGTGAGTGACCCAGGAGTTCGGCTGGAAGTCGAGAATCCGGCTGGAGAATGTCCGCACCGTAGCCGGGATGTCGGTGATGCTGGGCACCTGCGACAGATATTCGTCGCGGGTGGTCAGCCGGCCGGCGAAGCCGCGCTGCCAGCCGTCGATCATCGCCAGCGAAAAGGCCCACCCACACGCGGTGGCCCAGGTGGCCAGCGTCAGCACCCGCCACGAAAGCCGTTGTGCCACAGCCGATCCCCACACCACCGCGGCTAACGCGATGAGAATCGCCGGCACGGTGCGCCAGCCGCCGTGGATGTCCCAATAGCCGAAGATCGGTGCGGCGCCGGCACGCATCGCGAACCGCTCCAGCCCGGTGTCTCGCCGCGGGTTGATGCCCCAGTTCAACCGGGGCAGGACGAACGCGGCCGCCACCAGGACAGCCCCGATGGCGAGCGAGAATGCTTCGCGTCGCCCAACTCGCACGATCGACCAGCCTATTGATCGCCCGCATCAGCGAATCGGCGCACCAAGGCCGCCCGGTCGACCTTGCCGATGCCGCGTCGCGGTAGCGCATCGACGATGTGTAGCTCGCGCGGCGCGGCGGTGGCGTCCAGTGTGCGTGTCACAACCGCGCGCAGCGTGTCCAGCGTCGGTGGGGCACAGCCGTCGGTCACCACAACCGCGGTGACCACCCGTTGACCCAACCGGTCGTCGGGCAGGCCGAAAACCGCGCAGTCACTGACGGCCGGGTGAGTGCACAGCGCGGCCTCGACAGGCTGCGGCAGCACGGTCAATCCGCCTGTGCTGATCGCGTCGTCGGCGCGGCCCAGCACGGTCAGCACGCCCGAATCGTCGACGGTGCCCAGGTCGTCGGTGCGAAACCAGCCCGGTTCGGCGAACGGGTCGGGAATGACCGGATTGCGATAGCCCTTGGCCACCGTCGCGCCGCCGACCGCGATGCGGCCATCGGCCGGCACCCGCAGTTTTACGCCGTCGAGCGGGACACCGTCATAGACACAGCCTCCCGCGGTTTCGCTCATTCCGTAGGTGCGGACCACCGCGATGCCGGCTGTCGCGGCGGCCTCGAGGATCGGCCGCGGGGCCGGTCCGCCACCGATCAGCACGGCATCCAATTCGGCGAGCGCGGCCGCGGCCGCCGGGTCGGTCAGGGCCTTGGCCAGCTGGGCGGCGACCAGCGACGTGTATCGGCGACCAGAGCTCAATCGGCGCACGGCGCCGGGTAATTCGGCGGTGTCAAACCCGGCGGAGACGTCCAGCTCGACGGGCACTGAACCGGCGAGCACGCTGCGCACCAGCACCTGCAGACCGGCGATGTGATGCGGCGGCAGAGCCAGCAGCCAGCTGCCCGGTCCGCCGAGACGGTCGTGGGTGGCCGAGGCGCTGGCGGTCAGGGCGGCGGCGGTCAGCATGGCGCCCTTAGGTGCACCGGTGGTTCCCGATGTCGTCACCACCAGGGCCACGTCGTCGTCGATCTCGGAGCCCACTCGCAGAGCACGCAGCGTGGATTGGCGATCATCGTCGTCCGGTACCGCGACCAGCGCGGAATCATGGCCATCCAGGACCCGTTCCAGGGCGGGCAACAGCAATCCGGCGGCGCAGCCCGCTGTGACGCTGAGCGCACTCAGGACAGTTATACGTGGTCTCCGCTGTCGTGCTCGTCATCGAGGGGCCAGCCCTTGGCGGCCAACCGCATCCGCACCCGCTCGATGTCCTCCTCCGACGGCAGCTCGTCGGTGAGCTTGTTGATCAGCACACCGATGTCGATGTCGTCGAAGTCGTCGCGCTGCATCAGTTCATGGGCCACGATTTTGACTTCGTCGTTGCCCAGTCGGCGGGTCAGCAGGGCCAGCACCGCGAAGGTGTCGGTCGGCGGAATCCCCTCCGGATACCCGGCGCGCAACCACGAGACAACTGAGCTAAGAAATCCGTTCACAATGCACTCACTCCCACTCCACGGGGGGATCGGCAATTCGGTGGACCAGCACGATTCGATGTTACGTGGGTTTGGCTCCCAGGAACGGGGAGTGGGTGTGGTGAGCGATGAAGTCGCGGGAGATATACAGCAGCGCGAAGATGATCACCAGGACAACCACCGAGTAGATCGCCCAGGCGATTCCAACCAGCACCGGGTTGCGCTGTGCTGTGCCGCCGTCTTTGGTGGGGACGTATCCGCCCCCGACGGCCTGCAGGCGGAGCCCGAGCGCGAACAGCCCTGGCAGCGCGGCCCCGGCGAGCATGCCGAAGACGAGGATCTTCAGGCTCGCCTGGTAGTTGAACCAGTCGCTAAAGCCGTGGTGCATCAGGCGCTCCTCGTGCTAAGAGTGTCCCCAGAGCCAGGTTCGGAGCCGGACCGAGGCCCGGTGCCCACCTTTTCGGACGGCGGCTTGCCGTCGTCCCCTTCGAGTCCGGCGGTCAGGCTGCCCTCCCAGTCGTTGTTGACGTTCTTGGAGTCGACCTTGGTCTTGCGCGACCGGATGTAGATGGCGGCAGAGACCCCGACTAACAGCAAGAAGCCGAGGATCGCGCCCGGGTATCCGCCGACGAGGTGCACGATCCAGTAGGTGACCGCGCCGACCAACCCGGCCAGCGGAAGCGTGATCAGCCACGCGATCCCCATCCGGCCGGCCACGCCCCATCGCACCTCGCCGCCGGGCTTGCCCAGCCCGCTGCCCAGCACCGAACCGGTGCAGACCTGCGTCGTCGACAGCGCGTAGCCGAAGTGAGTGGACAACAAGATCACAGCGGCCGACGACGATTCGGCGGCCATGCCTTGCGGCGACCTGATCTCCACCAGCCCCTTGCCCAGGGTGCGGATGATCCGCCAGCCGCCCAGGTAGGTACCCATGGCCATCGCTATGGCGCAGCACAGGATGACCCAAAACGGCGGCATGGCGGCGGTCTTGCTGACCGCCCCGTAGGACATCAGCGCCAGGAAGATGATGCCCATCGTCTTCTGGGCGTCGCCGGTGCCGTGCGCCAGCGAGACCAGCCCGGCCGAGCCCCACTGGCCGTACCGGAACCCGGCCTCGCTGCGCTTTTCCGGGACACCGCGGGTGACCCGGTAAACCAGCCAGGTGGCTACCGCCCCGACGATGACGGCCAATATCGCGGCCACGACGGCCGGGATAATCACATGGGAGACGATGCCCCGCCAGAGCACTCCGTGTGCGCCGACGGCAGCGATCGTGGCACCGACGATGCCGCCGATCAGCGCGTGCGAGGAACTCGAGGGGATACCGAGGAGCCAGGTGAGCAGGTTCCAGACGATGCCGCCGACCAGGCCGGCGAACACCAGTTCCAGCGACACGATGCTCGAATCGATCAGACCCTTGGCGATAGTGGCCGCGACGGCCGTGGACAAGAACGCGCCCACCAGGTTGAGCACGGCCGACATTGCAACGGCGACTTTGGGCTTCAGCGCGCCACTGGCGATGGAGGTTGCCATGGCGTTGCCGGTGTCGTGGAATCCGTTGGTGAAGTCGAATGCCAATGCGGTGATGACGACAATGATCATGAGGAACAAATTGATGTTCACAGGCCCTGATTCTTGTAGTCGGGGTATTCGCTTGTCGAATAGAGAAGTGGGCAAATCGCAGCTAGACCGCGAGTCGTCGCTAGATGTTACCTTCCAGTTAACCGGCCGTTCCCCGAGATTCACCTCGGGTGTCTCGGCGCAGCGGATGGTCGCCCGGAACCTCGACGAAGATTAACGTTATCCCATCCGGATCGGTCACGTGCATCTCGTGCAGACCCCATGATTCGCGGCGCGCCTCGCGGGCGATCGACACCCCGCGGCCTTGCAGCTCGGCCTGGGTCGCGGCCAGGTCGCGGACCTGTAGCCACAGCGCGCCGGGGAAGGGGCCCCGGGAATGGTCGGGCGAGCCGTAACCGGCCAGCTCGAGCAGCGACTGGCCGGCGAAAAACACTGTGCCCGCGCCATATTCCCGGGCGATCGCCAGTCCGATCTCGTCACGGTAGAAGCTCAACGACCGTTGATAGTCCGCCGGTCGGAGAAGCATCCGGCTGGCCAGGATCTCCATGGCCTTGTGTCTATCACGCCCGGTTCACTGCGCCGTACACCGGCTTCGCAGGGTTTGTACGCCGGGGCCGGTGAGGTCGTCGCAGGCGGCGCCCCGGCCGGTCATGGCGAGCAGCAAGGAGAGCAGTGGACCCTCGACTCGGTTATTCGGGTCGCCCTGCCGATGGTGCCAGTCGTGGTCGGTGGCAAACAGCGCGAGCCCGGCGATGCGGTCCTTGGCGCCGATGAGCAGGTTGGAGCCCTTGTAGAAGTCGATCACTTGGCGAATCGCGTCCGGCGGGTACGTGTGCGGGATGCCCAGCGGACGACGGACGTCGGCGCCGTGGATCACTACCTCACCAAGCCAGGAGGTTTTCGGGCCCGGCGGTGCGGAGGTGGAATTCTGCAGGCCGCGGAACTCGCTCAACGTGGCGGCCGGGTCGGTGCCGCGGTGCTTGGCGATCTGACCATTGGCGAACTTGTCGAAGTTGAACCCGGACTTGAGCATTGCGAGAAAGAATGTGCCGGGGTTCAGCGAGGCGGTCGCCGACAGATGCGCGACGATGTCGCGGACCGTCCAGCCCGTGCACAGTGACGGCGTATCCCATTGCGATGACTTCAGGTCGGCAAGGTCGTTGGCGAGCGCCCCGCGCTCGGTCGCGACGGTTGCCCAGATGTCAGACATCGGGAACTCCTGGGGTTAGTGAGGGTTGTTGAGATGGTTGCGCCGCTGCATGAGCGCGGTGACCCAGCGTGGTCCGATGGTGTCCAGCGCCCTGGCCGCAATCGCCATCCGCGGCGCGATCCGCACCGGCCGGGTACGGGCGGCGGTGACCATCCACTCGGCGGCCTCTTCGGGCGTCAGCGCCGGCATCCCGTCGTAGGCCTTCGTCGGTGTGATCATCGGTGTGGCCACCAGCGGGTAGTACAGGGTGGTCGAATGCACGCCCTTTGGGCCCCACTCGGTCTCGACGATTCGGCTGACCGCCGACAGCGCGGCCTTCGACGCCTTGTACATCGAGAACAGTGGCGAGGCCTCTGCCATTACTCCCGCGGTCGTGACGTTGATGATGTGGCCGTTACCGCGCTCGAGCATTCCGGGCGCAAGCCCGCGGATCAGCCGCAGCGGCGCGTAGTAGTTGAGCACCATCGTCCGCTCCACGTCGTGCCAGCGTTCCAGCGACTCGGCCAGCGGTCGGCGAATGGACCGGGCGGCGTTGTTGATCAGGATGTCGACCCCGCCGATGCGCTTTTCGACGTCGGCCACCAGCGCGTCGACGGCTTCCATGTCCGAGAGGTCGCAGGGGATGGACATTGCCGTGCCGCCTGCCGTCGTGATCCGTTCCGCCAGCGCGTCCAGCGGATCCTGTCGGCGGGCGACGACGACCACGATCGCGCCGTGGCTGGCGAACTGTTCGGCCGCGGCCTCGCCGATGCCTGACGATGCCCCGGTTATCAGGATGCGCTTACCGCCGAGATCGACGGGTTTGATCGCGGGTCGGTTGACGAGCAATTGCGGCGAGATGGGCGGCCGCATGCTCGCAAGTGCGATCTGGTCGGTGAACCGGCGAAGCGGACTCTTGCCCACGTTGGGAGTCTAGGGGGCCGGGTGCTCCACGCGTCACGCTGGCGTGTCCCCCGCAAGCGGGCGGTGCCCCCAGCTCGGAGGCCGGCGCCACGCTCGCGTGACGTTCGGCGAACGCGCCGTCGCTTAGAAATACCGCGGGAACGGGCTCCAGTCCGGCGCACGCTTTTCCAGAAACGCGTCGCGGCCCTCGACGGCCTCGTCGGTCATGTAGGCCAGCCGGGTGGCCTCACCCGCGAACAGCTGCTGACCCACCAGGCCGTCGTCGAGCAAGTTGAACGCGAACTTGAGCATCCGTTGCGCCTGGGGCGATTTCGCGTTGATCTCGGCGGCCCACTGCACACCCACCTTCTCCAGCTCGGCGTGTTCGACGACCTCGTTGACCGCGCCCATGCGGTGCATCTGCTCGGCGGTGTACGGGCGGCCCAGGAAGAAGATCTCGCGGGCGAACTTCTGGCCCACCTGGCGGGCCAGATACGCGCTGCCGTAGCCGCCATCGAAGCTGCCGACGTCGGCGTCGGTCTGCTTGAAGCGGGCGTGCTCGCGGCTGGCCAGGGTGAGGTCGCACACCACGTGCAGGCTGTGCCCGCCGCCGGCCGCCCACCCGTTGACCAGGCAGATGACGACTTTGGGCATGAACCGGATGAGGCGCTGCACCTCGAGGATGTGCAACCGGCCGGCGCGCGCTACATCAACCGTGTCCGCACCGTCTCCGCTTGCGTATTGGTAGCCGGAGCGCCCCCGGATGCGCTGATCGCCGCCCGAGCAGAACGCCCAGCCGCCGTCTTTTGGCGATGGCCCGTTGCCTGTCAGCAGCACCACGCCGACGTCGGGAGACATCCGGGCGTGGTCGAGCACCCGGTACAGCTCGTCGACCGTGTGCGGCCGAAACGCGTTGCGCACCTCGGGCCGGTTGAACGCCACCCGCACCGTGGCGTCTTCGACGTGGCGGTGGTAGGTGATGTCGGTCAAATCGTCGAACCCGTCGACTTCTCGCCATGCCTGCGCATCGAATGGGTTGTCGCTCAAGGCTGCTGAACTCCGTCCTTGCTGATGGTGAGGTCGCCGCAGCTGATTGTCTCCGCCGAGGTCACCGCGGGATCCTGGGCAGAGCTCGCCGTCACGGTATCGGACTGCCCGATGGACGCCAGCGTGCCGTTCAGGTCGATCTCGGTGCGGTGCACCGTCCATTGGCCGGTGTCGGGCGGGTTTTCTCGCGCCTGCAGTCCGACCAGGTGGCGGCCCATCGAGAACGGCCCGAGATCGCTGCAGCCGACCCCGGTGCCATGGTCGCGCAAGTTCTGTAGGTCGAAAAGGAACGGCGCGCCCTGGTTGTCGAGGACGGTCTGTATCCGGCAGTCGCGGTACGCATATAGATACGCGCTGCGACCGTCGCTGACGATGATCTGGTGCTGGCCGTCCCTTTGAGCATCGATAGCCAAGGCGGACAACGGCATTGGGCTTGCCGACAACACCTGCACGTCGGAGTTGGCGCCGCTTGCGGTGGTGACGCCAACGACTCGGTTGGTGCGGCCGCTGCCGTCTCGAAACTGCCCGACCCACAACGTGTCCGGGCCGCCGTCCCAGTCGAGATCGCCGACCTGTCGCTGGGCGACGCCGGCCGGGGGAGGGGTCCCGCCCGGTGCGCAGCCCGTCGCAGCCCAGGACCGCGCCACCGGCAGCACGCTCACCCATGCGGCCGCCAACAGCGGTACGAGCAGCAGCACACGCCGCATCGAGTTACACCGGGTCCAGGCGGAACACCGCGCAGCGGCCGGCCAGGGCCTCGAACTCGTCGGCACGGCCCTCGGTGATGAGCCCGGCTCGCTTCATAAAGCTGACACCGGTGGGCACCTCGGTGGGGAAGGCCCGCAAGAACGGTCGTGCATCGTCCGGCGACAACTCCACCATTCGCACTCGCTGGACGTGGCGGCCGCGGGCGATTGTCACCTGCTCGGCGGCCCGCACGTTGGCCACCCAATCGGCGCCGGGAAATCCGGCGACGACGTACTGTTTGCCGTCGATCGTCATCGGGGTCACCGGCGTCGACCGCACCCGTCCGGATTTGCGGCCCGTCACTGTCAACACGACCGGGCTCTCCCCGCCGAGACTCAGTCCCAGTCGCGACATCGGGATGACGACCTTATTGGCCGGCTTCAGCCACCACGGCGGCCGGACTGGTTTGGCGCTGCCCATACCAGCGACGTTACCTGCCCTGAAAGGGCTCGATGCCGTGCTGGTAGCGCGGGCTTTCCTCCGGAGTGCTGACGCCGTCGAGCCGCGCCAGCGCTTGTTCGGTCAGGGCGACGCCGGCCGCGCCGACGTTCTCCTCGAGGTGAGCGATCGACCGGGTGCCGGGAATCAGGAAAGTGTTCGGCGCATGGGTCAACAGCCACGCCAGCCCGACTTGTGCCGGTGTCGCGCCGATTTCGCCGGCGACTTCGCGTACCACCGTGTTGTCGGCGACATCCGGGAAGCCGCTGAACGCTGACCCGAGTGGGAAGAACGGCACCCAGGCGATGCCCTCGGCCGTGCAGAAATCGAGCATGTCTTCGTGGCGGCGATCGAGCAGGCTGTAGGCATTCTGCACGCAGACGATTCCGGCCGGCAACGCTCGTCGCAGCACCTCGAGTGGCACACTGCTGACGCCGATCGCGCCGATCTTGCCTTCGTCGCGCAGGGCGATCATCTCGGCCAGCTGGTCGTCGAGGTCGACGATCTGGCCGCCCTCGGCGGCAAGGCCGGGTCCAAGGTCGAGGCGTCGCAGGTTCACCACCGGAACGCAGTCCAGGCCGAGCTGGCGCAGGTCGTCCTCGACCGCCGCACGCAGCTCGGCGGGCTTCTGCGCCGCACGCAGCGGTATCGGGCCGCCGGTGACGTGTGCGGCGCCGACCTTGCTGACGATGACCAGGTCGTCGCGGTAGGGCGCGAGCGCCCTGCGGATGTGATCGTTGACCTCGCCGCCCGCATAAAACGACGCCGTGTCGATGTGGTCGACGCCGAGTTCGACGGCGCGGCGCAACACCGCAACGGCGTCGTCGGGCGATCGCGCCTCGCCGAGTTGCATCGCGCCGTAGCCGATCCGCGCAACCGTCGTCGTGCCGAGCCGGCCCGGGCCGCCGGGCTGTGGTTCGTCCGTCATGGCGCTCCCTTGTGTCAGACTGAGAAATGCGGAGGACCCTCCGTTTGTCCAAGGGTAACAGAAACGGAGGAACCTCCGCTTGGTAGACAGCATCCGGTCGGACGCGCGCCGCAACCGCGAGAGGCTGCTCGACGCGGCGGCCGCGGCGTTCGGCGCCGCCGACGGGCGACCGGTGTCGCTGGAGTCGATCGCCCGCGCTGCCGGCGTCGGGATCGGCACGCTTTATCGACACTTCCCGAGCCGGGACCTGCTCGCGGAGGCGGTCTACCGTGCTGAGCTCGCCGAAGTGGCGGCGGCGGCGGGTCAGCTGCTGGAACGGCATCCGCCAAAAGAGGCCTTGCGGCACTGGATGGATCGCTATGCGAGCTTCGTGGCGGCAAAGCGCGGGATGGCCGACTCGTTACACGCGATGGTCGAGTCCGGGGCTGTCGAACGCAGTCGGACGCGTGCGAGCATCGTCGGTGCCGTCGACACGCTGCTGCGGGCCGGCGCTGAAGACGGCAGCCTGCGCGCCGACGTGCAGGCCGACGATGTGGTGTCGAGCCTGCTCGGCATCTTCTTGGCCAGCGGTTCGCCGCAGCAGACGAGCCGCATGCTCAACCTACTGGTGGCGGGAGTGGCCGCTACCGGCCGAGCGTGAAGACAGTTTCACGTTCGGCCGCGAGCGTGAACCCAGCTTCACGCTGGCCAGGAAAGCTCAGCCGACGGCGCGGCCGGCGCCTTCCCAGAATTGCGCGCGGACGGCCTTCTTGTCGGGCTTGCCCAGCCCGGTCAGCGGAAGCGAGTCGACGACCACCACCCGCTTGGGCGACTGCACCGAGCCCTTGCGCTCCTTCACCGCGGCCTGGATCTCGGCGGTCATGGCCTCGATCGCGGCGTCATCGCGGGCCGCATCGGCACGCAGCACCACCACCGCGGTGACGGCCTCGCCCCACTTCTCGTCCGGCGCGCCGACCACGCACACCTGGGCGATCGAAGGATGTTCGGCGACCACATCTTCGACTTCCCGAGGGAACACGTTGAAGCCGCCGGTGACGATCATGTCTTTGACCCTGTCGACGATGTACATGAAGCCGTCCTCGTCCTCACGGGCCATGTCGCCCGTGTGCAGCCAGCCGTCCTTGAACGTCTGGGCCGTCGCCTCGGGAAGATTCCAGTAACCACCGGCCAATAGCGGTCCGCTGACACAGATTTCGCCCGGCTCGCCCTGCGGCACCGGCTTGCCATCCTCGCCCAGCAGCGCGACCCGCGCGAAAAGCGTTGGGCGCCCGCAGGATGTGAGCCGCTTGTCGTCGTGGTCACCCTTGGCCAGGTAGGTAATCGCCATCGGCGCTTCGGACTGTCCGTAGTACTGGGCGAAGATCGGGCCGAACCGACGGATCGCCTCGGCCAACCGAACCGGATTGATCGCCGAAGCGCCGTAGTACACGGTCTCCAGCGACGACAGGTCGCGGGTATGCGAATCCGGGTGGTCCATCAGCGCGTAGAGCATCGACGGCACCAGCATTGTGGCCGTAATACGTTGCTCTTCAATGACTCTCAGCACCTCGGCCGGGTCGAACTTGCCCAGCACCACCATCTCGCCGCCCTTGACCACCGTGGGCGTGAAGAACGCCGCGCCGGCGTGCGACAGCGGCGTGCACATCAAGAACCGCGGGTGCTCCGGCCACTCCCATTCCGACAGCTGGATTTGCGTCATGCTGGCGATGTTCCCGCTGGTGCCGATCACGCCCTTGGGCTTGCCCGTGGTGCCGCCGGTGTAAGTCAGGCCGCCGATGTGATCCGCTGGCAGATCCGCCACCACCAACGGCTTCGGCGCGTATTTGGCCGCCTCTGCCGACACATCCACAGCCACATCCTTCAGCTGTTCGGGCACCGGACCGATCGTCAGGATCTGCTTGAGCGAGTCGACCTTTTCCAGCAGCCCCAGCGCGCGCTCGACGAACATCGGGTTGGGGTCGATGATCAGCGAGCTGGCACCGGCGTCGGAGAGCACGTAGGCGTGGTCGTCCAGCGAGCCGAGCGGGTGCAGCGCGGTGCGCCGATAGCCCTGGGTCTGACTGGCGCCGAGGATCATCAGCACTTCGGGACGGTTGAGCGACAGCAGGCCGACCGTCACCCCGGTGCCGGCGCCCAGCGCCTCGAACGCCTGGATGTACTGGCTGATCCGCTCGGCCAGCTGACCGCCGGTCAGCGTGGTGTCACCGAGGAACAGCACCGGCCTGTTCTTGTGCCGTTTGAGCGCGCCCACCAAGAGGTGGCCATTGTGGGTCGGGTTGCGCAGCAGCTCGTCACTCATGTGGCAAGACTAGAACGTGTTGCAATTCGGGTCCGCCGCACCCTCGGTCACTAGCATTCCTCTACATGGCCGCCGCAGACCTCGTCATCACCGGAACCGTATTGACCGTCGACGACGAGCGGCCCACGGCGGAGGCGCTCGCCGTCGCCGACGGCCGGATCATCGCCGTCGGCAACCGGTCCGACGTGGCGGGGCTGATTGGCACCGGCACCCAGACGATCGATATCGGCGACGGCTGTGTCATGCCGGGATTGATTGAGGCACACGGGCATCCGGTAATGGAGGCCGTCGCACTGTCCGACCGGATCGTCGACGTTCGGCCGGTAACCGTGCCCGGCGCGGATGATGTCGTCGACGCCGTCCGCCGCGAGGTCACGCAACGGGGACCCGACGGCGCTTACGTCCTCGGCTGGGACCCACTACTGCAGTCCGGACTGCCGCAGCCAACACTGGCCTGGCTGGACGAGATCGCCCCGAACGGGCCGCTGGTGATCATCCACAACTCCGGGCACAAGGCCTATTTCAATTCGCACGCCGCCCGGCTCTGCGGCCTGACGCGTGACACTGAAGACCCGAAGGGCGCCAGATACGGCCGCGACGGCAACGGTGAACTCGACGGCAGCGCCGAGGAAATCGGCGCGGTGTTTCCGTTGATCAACGGTGCCATCAGCCCCGGCGATTATCCCGCGATGCTGCTCGCCGAGTGCGCCCGGCTCAATCGCGCCGGGCTGACCACCTGTTCGGAGATGGCCTTCGACCCGAATTTTCGGCCGCTGGTCGAGCAGTTGCGCGGGGAGCTCACGGTGCGGCTGCGGACCTACGAGGTCTCCAATCCGCAGATGTCCACCACCGCCACCCCCGGCCAAGGCGACGACATGCTGCGACAGGTCGGCATCAAGATCTGGGTCGACGGCTCACCGTGGGTCGGCAATATCGCGCTGTCCTTCCCCTACTTGGACACCGCCGCGACCCGCACCATCGGGGTGACGCCCGGTTCCTGCGGATGCGCCAACTACACCGCCGAACAGCTGACCGAAATTGTGGGCGCCTACTATCCGCTGGGCTGGCAGATGGCCTGCCACGTGCAGGGCGATGCCGGCGTGGACACGATCCTTGACGTGTACGAACAAGCAGTGCGGCGCAATCCGCGCGACGACCACCGGCTACGGCTTGAGCACGTCGGCGCCATCCGGCCCGAGCAACTACAGCGCGCCGCCGAGCTGGGCGTGACCTGCAGCATCTTTGTCGACCAGATCCACTACTGGGGCGACGTCATCGTCGACGGCCTGTTCGGGCCCGAACGCGGATCCCGTTGGATGCCAGCGGGATCCGCGGTGGCCACCGGCATGCGCATCTCGTTGCACAACGACCCACCCGTGACGCCCGAGGAGCCGCTGCGCAACATCAGCGTGGCCGCGACCCGGACGGCACCCAGCGGCCGGGTGCTGGCCCCGGAGGAGCGGTTGACGGTCGAGCAGGCCATCCGCGCGCAGACCATCGACGCCGCCTGGCAGCTGTTCGCCGACGACGTGATCGGCTCGCTGGAGGTCGGCAAATACGCGGACATGGTGGTGCTGTCCGCGGACCCGCGGGCGGTGGCGCCCGAGCAGATCGCCGATCTCGACGTGCGTGCGACGTTTCTGGCGGGCCGCCAGGTGTATCGCCAGTGACACCGACCCTGGAAGAACTACTGGAGCGCCTGCATGTGGTGGCGCTGCCGATGAGAGTGCGTTTCCGCGGCATCACCACCCGTGAAGTCGCGTTGATCGAGGGCCCGGCGGGTTGGGGGGAGTTCGGGCCATTCGTGGAATACGGTCCTGCCGAGGCGTCCGCGTGGCTGGCATCGGGAATCGAGGCCGCCTACCGCGAGCCGCCGCGGCTGCGACGCGACCGCATCCCGATCAACGCCACCGTTCCGGCCGTGGCCGCCGCGCGGGTGACCGAGGTGCTGGCCCAGTTTCCCGGTGCCCGCACCGCCAAGGTGAAGGTCGCCGAGCCGGGGCAGCGGCTGGCCGACGACGTCGACCGGGTCAACGCGGTACGCGAACTGGTGCCAACCGTGCGGGTGGACGCCAACGGCGGCTGGAGCGTCGATCAGGCGGTGGAGGCGGCGGCCGCCCTGACGGCCGACGGACCGCTGGAGTACCTCGAGCAGCCCTGCGCCACCGTCGAGGAACTCGCCGAGCTGCGCCGGCGGATCGAGGTGCCGATCGCCGCCGACGAAAGCATCCGCAAGGCCGCCGACCCCCTAGCCGTCGTCCGCGCCCACGCCGCCGATGTCGCGGTGCTGAAAGTCGCTCCGCTGGGCGGGGTTTCGGCCCTGCTTGACATCGCCGCGCAAATCGACATACCGGTCGTAGTGTCCAGCGCGCTCGATTCGGCGGTCGGGATCGCCGCCGGACTGACCGCCGCCGCGGCGCTACCGGAACTCGGTCACGCCTGCGGGTTGGGCACCGGCGGGTTGTTCGTCGAAGATGTCGCCGAGCGCGTTGTGCCCGTCGACGGCACCCTGGCTGTCGTGCCGGTCACACCCGACCCGGCGCGGCTGCAAGCGCTGTGCGCCCCGCCGCAGCGTCGGCAGTGGTGGATCGACCGGGTCAAGGCCTGCTATCCGCTACTTGTACCGTCGTGCGGGTGATCAACCTGGCTTACGACGACAAAGGGACCGGTGAGCCCGTCGTCTTCATCGCCGGTCGCGGCGGCGCGGGACGCACCTGGCAGCCACATCAGGTCCCGGCATTTCTGGCGGCGGGATATCGCTGCATCACCTTCGACAATCGCGGGATCGGCGCCACTGAGAACGCTGAAGGTTTCACGACGCAAGCCATGGTCGCTGACACCGCGGCGCTGATCGAATCCCTGGACGCCGCCCCGGCGCGCATCGTCAGCGTCTCGATGGGGTCGTTCATCGCCCAGGAACTCATGGTGGCCCGGCCTGAGCTGGTCGCCTCCGCGGTGCTGATGGCCACCCGCGGCCGTCTGGACCGCGCCCGCGAGTCCTTCCATGATGCCGAGGCCGAGCTCTATGCCTCCGGCATCCAGCTGCCGGCCGCATACGAGACAAAATCGCGTTTACTGGAAAGCTTTTCGCGCAAGACACTTAATGATGACACGGCCGTAGCCGACTGGATCGCAATGTTCAACACATGGCCGATCAAGTCCACCTCGGGATTCCGCTGCCAGTTGGACATCGCTCCGCACAGCAACCGGTTGCCCGCCTACCGCCATATCGCCGCACCGGTGCTGGTGATCGGTTTCGCCGACGACGTCGTGACTCCGCCTCACCTGGGACGGGAGGTCGCCGACGCACTGCCGAACGGTCGCTACCTGCAGATACCCGATGCCGGTCATCTCGGGTTCTTCGAGCGGCCGGAGGCCGTCAACGCCGCGGCGCTGCAGTTCTTCGCCGCCGCGAAGGCCTGAGGGCACTCAGCCGCGGGTATGACACTCTGTAGGAGTGAACCCCTCGACGACACAGGCCCGCGTCGTCGTTGACGAGCTGGTCCGCGGAGGCGTCCGCGACGTCGTGCTGTGCCCGGGGTCACGGAACGCGCCGCTGGCATTCGCGCTGCAGGAAGCCGACCGTTGCGGCCGGATCCGGTTACACGTGCGCATCGACGAGCGCACCGCCGGCTATCTAGCCATCGGGCTGGCGATCGCCGCCGACGCGCCGGTGTGTGTCGCGATGACGTCGGGCACTGCCGTGGCCAACCTCGGACCTGCGGTGGTCGAGGCCAACTACGCCCGGGTGCCGCTGATCGTGCTCTCGGCCAACCGGCCCTACGAGTTGCTCGGCACCGGGGCCAATCAAACCATGGAGCAGCTGGGCTACTTCGGCACGCAGGTTCGCGCCACGATCAGCCTGGGCCTGGCTGAGGACGCGCCCGAGCGGCTGGATTCGCTCAACGCGACCTGGCGCTCGGCGACCTGCCGAGTGTTGGCGGCCGCCACCGGTTCTCGCTCCGCCAACGCCGGCCCGGTGCAGTTCGACATCCCACTGCGCGAGCCTCTGGTGCCGGACCCCGAGCCCCACGGTGCGGCCACTCCGCAGGGCCGGCCCGACGGTAAGCCGTGGACCTACACGCCGCCGGTCACTTTCGATCAGCCGCTGGATATCGACCTGTCGCCCGACACCGTGGTCATCGCCGGGCACGGCGCGGGCGTGCACCCCAACCTCGCGGGATTGCCGACCGTTTCGGAGCCCACGGCGCCGTGTCCACCGTCGGGCGCCAACCCGTTGCACCCGCTGGCACTGCCGCTGCTGCGCCCAAAGCAGGTGATCATGCTGGGCCGCCCGACACTGCATCGCCCGGTGTCGGCGCTGCTGGCCGACCCCCAAGTGCCGGTGTACGCGCTGACCACCGGCCCGCGCTGGCCGGACGTGTCGGGAAACTCGCAGGCCACCGGCACGCGGGCGGTCACCACCGGGACGCCACACCCGGCCTGGCTGCACCGCTGCGCAGAGATGAACCGGCATGCCATCGCAGCCGTCCGGGAGCAGCTTGCGGCGCACCCGCTGACCACCGGCCTGCATGTCGCCGCGGCGGTGGCCGACGCGCTGCGGCCGGGTGACCAGCTGGTGTTGGGGGCGTCCAACCCGGTCCGCGATGCGGCGCTGGTCGGCCTCAACACCCACGGCATCCAAGTGCGATCCAACCGCGGCGTTGCCGGCATCGACGGCACCGTGTCCACCGCGATTGGGGCGGCTTTGGCGTATGAGAGCTCACGCACCGTCGCGCTGATCGGCGACCTGACGTTCGTCCACGACAGCTCCGGGCTGTTGATCGGGCCCACCGAGCCGACACCGCGGCAGCTGACGATCGTGGTGTCCAACGACAACGGCGGCGGCATATTCGAACTGCTCGAGCAGGGCGACCCAAGGTTCTCCGACGTGTCATCGCGAATCTTCGGCACCCCGCACGATGTCGACGTGGGCGCACTGTGTCGCGCTTATCACGTGGAGAGCCGGCAGATCGAAGTCGACGAGCTGGAATCGGCCCTCGACGAACCCGGTGCCGGCATGCGGGTGCTGGAAGTCAAGGCCGACCGGTCCTCGCTGCGACAGCTGCACGCCGCCATCAAAGCGGCGCTGTGAGGTTCAGTTAATGGCGATATCGCCGAAGTCGTTGCTGCGCATCCTGATCCACGGTCGCAGTGACGAACCGCCGAAGACCCGGGCCAGGATTGTCCTGCGATGGGCGCGGATCGCAGTCCTGATCGTCACTGCTTTGGTCACCCTGCAGTCGGTGCTGCTAGTCGCCGGCGCATGGCGCAACGACCTGGCCATCGGACGCAATATGGGGGTCGCGCAAGCGGAGGTGCTCAGCGCCGGGCCGCGGCGCTCCACGATCGAGTTCGTCACACCCGAGCGCGTCACCTACCGGCCCGAGCTCGGTGTGCTGTATCCATCCGAACTGTCCACCGGCATGCGGATTTACGTCGAATACAACAAGAAAGATCCGAACTTGGTTCGGGTGCAGCACCGCAACGCCGGGCTGGCGATCATCCCGGCGGGGTCCATCGCGGTGGTGTGCTGGCTGGCCGCGACAGTCATGCTGGTCGGCTTGGCGGTATTGGACAGGCGGCTGGACCGCCGCGCCGGGTCGAAAAGCGAGCCGGGCCAAGCACCCTCGTAACGCTTTAACCAGCAAATTTCGCGTCCCGTATGCCCGTAGGCAACCTTATCGACAGCCGATGGTGCCACTGTGGGGGCGTGCGCGTTGCGATCGTCGCCGAATCATTCCTCCCCAATGTCAACGGTGTCAGCAACTCAGTGCTGCGCATACTCGAACATCTGCGCCGGACGGGGCATGAAGCTCTCGTCATAGCGCCCGACAATCCGCCGGGTGAGCCCCGCGCCGACCGAATTCACGACGGCATCCGAGTCCATCGGGTGCCGTCTCGCATGTTTCCGAGGGTGACCACGTTGCCGCTCGGTGTGCCCACGCCCCGAATGGTGCGCGCGCTGCGCGGATTCGACCCCCACGTGGTGCATCTGGCGTCGCCGGCCCTGCTCGGCTACGGCGGGGTGAAAGCCGCTCGCCGCCTGGGAGTCCCGACGGTCGCGGTATACCAAACCGACGTACCGGGTTTCGCGGCGAGCTACGGCATCGGGATTACGACGCGTGCGGCGTGGGCGTGGTTCCGCCACCTGCACAACCTCGCCGACCGCACCCTGGCGCCGTCCAGCGCAACGATGGAATCCCTTGTTGCCCATCGTTTCCCACGTGTGCACCGGTGGGCTCGCGGGGTGGACATCATCCGGTTTGCCCCGTCGGCCCGCGACGAGGAACTCAGGCGGAAATGGTCCCCGGAGGGCAAGCCGATCGTCGGATTCGTGGGGCGGCTTGCGCCGGAAAAGCATGCCGAGCGGCTAATCGCGTTGACGGCCGACGATGCGGTCCAGCTCGTCATCGTCGGCGACGGCGTCGACCGGCAAAAGCTGCAATCAGCAATGCCCACAGCGGTTTTCACCGGCGCGCTATACGGCGACGAGCTCGCCGAGGCGTACGCCAGCATGGACGTCTTCGTGCACACCGGTGAGCACGAGACTTTCTGCCAGGTCGTACAGGAAGCCATGGCGTCGGGCCTGCCGGTGATCGCCCCCGACGCCGGCGGACCACGTGACCTGGTCACCCCATGGCGCACCGGATTGCTGCTGCCTGTCAACGAGTTCGACGCGCGGCTGCCCGTCGCCGTTGGACATCTGATCGAAGAACGTCACCGCTACTCAACGGCCGCCCGTCGCAGCGTGCTCGGGCGCAGCTGGCCGGTCATCTGCGATGAGCTGCTGGGCCACTACGATGCGGTACAGTCGGAGTCCTCGCGGGCCGGCGTGTCGCGGATGTCCCTGAGGCGATACGCGCAGGGGGAGTAAGGGTTCCGCGCAGCTGCCCGAGCTACCCTTGAGCCAATTCCGCTACCGGCTGCCACTGCTCCCAGTTTCGTAACCGGCTTTCGTAGTCGGCCTTGGCCATAGCCAGCGCCGAAGCTCCGAAGAAGACTCGCAGCGGTGGCTCCTCGGCGTCGACCACCTTCAGCAGGGCAGCCGCAGACGCGTTCGGGTCGCCTGGTTGAGCCCACCGGCTGCTGCGTTCGGCGTCGGTCGCCGCATGCACCTCGTCATAGCCGGGCAGGCGTTCGGCGTGTTTCGCCGACGAGCCGCCCCAGTCGGTCGAGTAACCGATCGGTTCGATCAACGTGACGTGTACACCCAACGGCGCGACTTCCTGTGCCAGCGACTGGGAAAAGCCCTCTAGCGCCCACTTTGAGGCGTGGTAGATGCCGACGTTCGGAAACGCGGTGATGCCGCCGATCGAGGAGACCTGGATGATGTGGCCGCTGCGCTGCTCGCGCAGGTACGGCAACGCGGCCTGGGTGATCCAGAGGGCGCCGAACACATTGGTCTCGATCTGATCGCGTGCGTCCTGCTCGGACAGTTCCTCGACGAACCCGAATTGGCCGTAACCGGCGTTGTTTACGACGATGTCCAGGCGTCCGAAATGATCGTGTGCCTGCTTGACCGCTGCGAAGTCCGCGTCTCGATCGGTGACGTCCAACCGGATCGGCAGCAGCGCGTCGCCATACCGGTCGACAAGGTCGTCCAGCGATGCGGTGTTGCGTGCGGTGGCGGCGACCTTGTCGCCCCGCTCCAGCGCGGCGATTGCCCATTCACGTCCGAATCCGCGCGATGTACCAGTGATAAACCAAACTTTTTCGCTCACGCAGTCATCTAACGCATTACTCGACGACTGATTCCCGGGGGGTACCGTCGACGTCGTGAATCGTGCGGCGCTGGACAAGGACCCCCGGGACGTCGCGTCGATGTTCGACGGCGTCGCCCGCCGCTATGACCTGACCAACACCGTTCTCTCGCTGGGCCAGGATCGGTACTGGCGGCGTGCCACCCGGGCGGCGCTGCGGATCGGGCCGGGGCAGAAGGTGCTGGACCTGGCCGCGGGCACGGCGGTGTCCACAGCGGAGCTGACCAAGTCTGGGGCGTGGTGTGTGGCGGCCGATTTTTCGGTCGGAATGCTCGCTGCCGGCGGAGCGCGCAAGGTGCCCAAGGTGGCCGGTGATGCCACCCGGCTGCCGTTTGGCGACGGCGTATTCGACGCGGTGACGATCAGCTTTGGGTTGCGCAACGTTGCCCAACCGCAGGCGGCATTGCGCGAGATGGCCCGTGTCACCCGTCCCGGCGGTCGATTGCTGGTGTGCGAATTCTCCACACCCACCAACGCCTTGTTCGCCACCGCTTACAAGGAGTATCTGATGCGGGCATTGCCGCGGGTCGCGCGAGCGGTGTCCAGCAACCCCGACGCCTACGTCTACCTGGCGGAGTCGATCAGGGCGTGGCCCGAGCAGGCGACGCTGGCGCATCAGATTTCTCAGGCGGGGTGGTCGGCGGTGCGGTGGCGCAACCTGACGGGCGGCATCGTGGCCTTGCATGCTGGCTACAAGCCGCTGCGCTGAGAAAAATACTTAACGGCCTGCCCGCTGCAGGAAGCCGACCTGGTCGGGGCAGTAGTGGTCGATCGCGGCGCCCAAGAACTGGAACGCCTGGCCCTCGCTGGTGCCTCGTGGCAGGTTGTGCTGGATGAAATTGGCCGACTTGTACGCGTCGCCGTCCACGCCCCTGGTGATCCGCTCGCAGCTGACCTTGCCCAGCCAGGCGTTGTAATCCTGCGGGCCGAAAATGCCATAGCTGTGCAGCTGAGCGTTGAACGGGGCGTCGTAGTCGTCGGCCTGCGCCGGCGCGGCCACTGCGATGGTGGCAGTCGCCATGGCGCCGATAATAGCCAGCTTCATGCCCTTCATTAGCTGGACTATACACCCGACTTTCTTATGAGCCGAGATGGGCCGACAGCAGCCAGCCGCCGATCGACACGAGGCCATTGGGCTCCTCGCGGACCTGCATGCCGGGGATACCGAAGAAGTCTTTCGGCGCCTTGGCGTAGAGGCGGGCCGGCCTGATCTGGTCGATAACCCAGTACTTGGACACCACGTCGCGTAATTCATCCTCGGTGACCGCATTGATCGGGCCCTCGGTCACCGCCGCCCTGTCGAAGACCAGGGCGAAGTAGGACGCGCCCGGGGCCGCGGCACGAACGATCGACTGCTGGTAGCCCTCGCGCGCCTCGACCGGAATGGAATGAAACAACGTTCTGTTCATTGCCGTCTTGGATGTCTTGCTAGACGAGCATGTGCCCAGTTGATGGCCCAGTCGCCGGTTCACAGCGTAGACCCTGGCCGACGGCAGACCGAGTTCTCCGCACCGGCCCCAACCCCTGCGCCTGCCGAGTACTTCGCTACTCATTGCGCAGCGTCCAGCAGCTGCGATGATGTTGGCAGCGGTGCCCGGCGATCGCCGTCCTGGTTTGTGCGGTGGACAGAACGGAGCATGAATGTCTGATCCCCAACCATCGGTCAATCGCGGGGCGCGAACCGCCGATGATGACAGCTATGTGATGAATTCAGCCGAGACGGACGTCGAAATCGAAAACGCCAGGCTGCGTAACCTGCAACAAGCCAGTGATCCGACCACTATCAGTCATCTCGACGCCATCGGAGTCGGCCCGGGATGGCGTTGTCTGGAGGTCGGGGCCGGTGCAGGTTCGATCGCTAGCTGGCTTGGGACCCGGGTAGGCCCGACAGGATCAGTGCTGGCCACTGACATCAACGTCGACCGCATGGGCAATCTCCCCGGCAATGTCGAGGTGCGTCAACATGACATCAGACACGAGGAATTGAAGCCAGCGGCCTATGACCTCGTGCACTGTCGCTTCGTCCTTATGCATCTCGCGGACCCCGCTGCTGCACTGAAAAAGATGACAGCTTCCCTCGCGCCCGGCGGCTGGCTCGTTGTGGAAGAAGGCGACTTCGGGCTCGTCGAATTCGCCGGTGCCGCAGAGTCTGCCCGAGCGACGGAAGTCCTACACACGCTCCACGCGCAGTGGGCAGCCGCGGGCATCGTCAACAGTTTCTTCGGGCGGCAGCTGGCCGGGCTGGTACTAGCCCTCGGCCTCGAATCGTTCGACGTTGCCGTCTCTACGCAAACCGGGAGGCCCGGTCATCCTGCTTACGAGGCGATGCGCCTCGCCTGGCCCAACCTTCGAGCTGGATTCGCAGCGACCGGCACTGCCGAGGACGACCTACGCTGCATTGACATCGCCGTCGCCGATTCCACCTTCGTCGTCGGCATCACCACCGTCGGTGTCCGGGGCAGGGTGTCGCAATAGTCTGCCGCAGTAGGGCCAGGAGCCATGGGGTGCGACTGATCGCGATCGCTCATCCGCTCTTGGATACAAGCGAAGAGCCGACCACGGAACAGCGGTCGGCTCTGGCAGGTAGGCGCAGGTCAGCGCCGAACGCGTTGAGGATCATAGGCGCATGAACAGGGTGCTGTCGACGACGGTGCCGAACCGGCCGTCATAGCCGGTGAACGTGCTGATGTCGGCCACCTCGAAGGTGACATTGGTCAGGCCCCGCCGCTGGGCCTCGCGCCGGGCCAGATCGATGGCGGTGGGAGACAGATCCAGTCCCACGGTGGTGTGTCCCCGCTCGGCCAGGGTCAGCGAGATGGCCGCTTCCCCACAGCCCACGTCGAGGACGTCCCCGTGAAACCTGCCGTGTTCGATAAGGGCGGCGAGCTCGGGCTGTGGTTCGCCGATGCTCCATGGCGGCCGGATTCCCTCCCCGAACTGGGGGGATACACCGCGATATACCGATTCGAACTCAAAATCAACCTCAGTCATGTCTTAGATATATCAATCTGACTGATATATGTCAACGAGATTGATATGAAAACTGGCTCAGCTGAACGGTGATCGGCGATCGAGCAGCCGGGACACCCGCCCGCCGCCGCGCCAGACGCGAGCGACCCAGTCGGCGTCGTCGTCGGTGACCAGGTTGGCCATTACCCGCACGGCGATGGTCATCAGCGCCGTGGAGCGCATCGCCATCGGCCCGGTCGTGGGCAGGAATCGTTGAAAGGTCAGCAACAACGCCAGCCTGCGCGCGACCGAAAAACCGCGGCCGTAGTGGTGCTGCAGCAGTGACGGCCAAGCTTGCGACAGGTCGCGGGAGCCCAGCAACTCGACGGCCAGCCGCCCCGTTTCCAGCCCGTAGTCGATGCCTTCGCCGTTGAGCGGGTTGACGCATGCTGCGGCGTCGCCGATCAGCATCCAGTTCGGCCCGGCCACCCCGGAAACCGCGCCACCCATCGGCAGCAGCGCCGACGACACCGCGCGCGGCTGGCCGGTGAAGTCCCACTCGTCGCGGCGCAGGTCGGTGTAGTACGAGATCAGCGGTCGCAGGGCTAGATCTGCGGGCCGCTTTGACGTCGACAACGCTCCCACGCCGATGTTCACCTCGCCGTTGCCCAGCGGGAAAATCCAGCCGTAGCCGGGCAGCACGGCGCCGTCGGGTGAGCGCAATTCCAGATGCGACGTCAGCCAGGGGTCGTCGCCGCGCGGAGTGCTCAGATAGCCGCGGGCGGCGACGCCGTACACCGTGTCCTGATGCCATCGCCGGCCGAGCTTGCGACCCAGCGAAGACCGTGCCCCGTCGGCGACGATCAGCTGGCGACAGCCCACCTCTGTGCCGTCGGCCAACGTCAGCGATACCACCCGTCTCGATGAGTCATGGTGAACGGCAACGGCTTTGGTCCCGAGCAGCATGCGTGCCCCGGAATCTTCGGCGACTTTGCGGATCCGGTCGTCCAACTCCAGGCGGGCCACCGCGCTGCCGGTCGATGGGAACGACGGGCCGGGCCAGTCCACTTCCACCTCGCCGCCAAAGCCGCTCATCCTCAAGCCCCGATGCCGGATGCGGCTGTCCAGCCAGTCGCTTAACCCCAACCGTTCCAGCTCGGCGACCGCGCGCGGTGTCAACCCGTCACCGCAGGCCTTGTCACGGGGGAAGCTGGCCGAGTCGATGACGAGTACGTCGCTGCCGGCGCGGGCCGCCCAGGCCGCTGCCGCCGATCCCGCTGGTCCGGCGCCCACGACGACCACTTCGGCTCTGGAGGCTCTGGTCTCCATGCCCACCAGTATGTTGGTCGGGTGAGGACTCCGGCGACCAGGATGTTGGTCGGGCGAGGACTCCGGCGACCAGGATGTTGGTCGGGCGAGGACTCCGGCGACGGTTACGTTGGTCGGGTGAGGACTCCGGCGACGTTTACGTTGGTCGGGTGAGGACCTCCGGCGATCAGTATGTTGGTCGGGTGAGGACCTCCGGCGATCAGTATGTTGGTCGGGTGAGGACTCCGGCGACGGTGGTGGCGGGCGTTGACTTCGGCGACGCCGTATTCGCCGCGACCGTACGAGACCGTGTTGCGCGGGTCGAGCAGCTCATGGATACCGAGCTGCGCGGCGCCGACGACGTGATGACCGAATCGCTGCTGCACCTGTTCATGGCCGGTGGAAAACGGTTCCGGCCGCTGTTCACCGTGCTGTCCGCACAGGTCGGACCCGAGCCGGACGCCTTTGAGGTGACGATCGCCGGTGCGGTCATCGAGATGGTCCACCTGGCAACGCTGTACCACGACGACGTGATGGATGAGGCGGAGGTCCGCCGCGGCGCGCCCAGCGCCAACCTGCGCTGGGGCAACAACGTCGCCATCCTCGCCGGAGATTATCTGTTTGCGACGGCGTCGCGGCTGGTATCACGGCTGGGACCGGAGGCGGTGCGGATTATCGCCGACACGTTCGCCCAGCTGGTGACGGGGCAGATGCGGGAGACCCGCGGCATTCCCGACGGCGCGGATTCGATCGAGCAGTACCTCAAGGTCGTGCACGAGAAGACGGGCTGCCTGATCGGCGCGGCCGGCCGGTTCGGCGCGATGTTCTCCGGTGCCGACGGCGATCAGATCGAACGGCTGAGCCGCCTCGGCGGCCTCATCGGCACGGCGTTTCAGATCGCCGACGACATCATCGACATCGACAGCGACTCCGACGAGTCGGGGAAGCTACCCGGCACCGATGTGCGCGAAGGGGTGCACACCCTGCCGATGCTCTACGCGCTGGCCGAAGCCGGGCCCGATGGCGCGCGGCTACGCGAGCTGCTGGCCGGGCCCGTCGAGGACGACGAGGCGGTGGCCGAGGCTCTGACGCTGTTGCGCGCGTCGCCGGGTATGGCGAAGGCCAAAGACGTCCTGGCGCAGTACGCGGCCCGGGCGCGTCACGAGCTGGACCAGTTGCCCGACGTCGCCGGCCGCCGCGCACTGGCGGCCCTGGTCGACTACACGATCAACCGGCAGGGCTAGCGGCGATCGTAAGCGCGGCGGAGCCGGGCGCAGCGGGTCGCCGCTCATCGAACGGCGGCGATCGTAAGCGCGGCGGAGTCGGGCGCAGCGGGTCGCCGCTCATCGAACGGCGGCGATCGTAAGCGCGGCGGAGTCGGGCGCAGCGGGTCGCCGCTCATCGAACGGCGGCGATCGTAAGCGCGGCGGAGTCGGGCGCAGCGGGTCGCCGCTCATCGAACCCAGAGCGGATCGCGCGTCGCGGAACCCGGAGGGCCATTCTGGGCGTTGAATAATCCGTAGTCAGCAATACCCGAGTGTTCGTAGGAGGACACTGATGACCTGGCATCCCCATGCCAACAGGTTGAAGACGTTCTTCCTGTTGGTCGGTATGTCGACCATGATCGTGG
>Ga0210389_10000719_pt1 | contig 28568 bp, 21 predicted proteins | sample IncBWH28OmetaG_FD_160127 | JGI IMG/M metagenome (GOLD analysis project Ga0210389, IMG submission 160127) | Forest soil microbial communities from Barre Woods Harvard Forest LTER site, Petersham, Massachusetts, United States - Inc-BW-H-28-O ... | reverse complement strand
AAGCGGAGAGGCTCGTCATCGTCAATCGCGACATTACGGACCGTAAGCGCGCGGAGGAAACGCTCGCCCACAGGGCAATTCACGATGGCCTGACCGATCTACCCAATCGCGATTTGTTTTTGGATCGCCTGCAACATGCGATGTTGCGTGCTCGGCGGCATTCTGACTATAAGTTCGCCGTTCTCTTTGTCGACATCGACGAGTTCAAGGTCGTCAACGACAGTCTGGGACACTCGGCAGGCGATGAATTGCTGGTCGAGATCGCGAAGCGCATGAGCGCTTCTTTCCGAGACACGGACACCGTTGCGCGTTTGCAGACCGGGACCGAGGCGGACTTGCGCTTGGAAGCTCTGAGCGTTGCCCGCCTTGGGGGAGATGAATTTACCGTGCTTCTGGAAGACGTCTTCCGTGCGAGCGATGCCATCCGGGTAGGACAGAGAATTCAGGAAAGACTGGCGATACCGTTCGAGATCAAGGGGCGCCAGATCGTAATCAAGTCCAGCATCGGCGTGGCCTTGAATGAAACTTCTTACAACATGCCGGAAGAGTTGGTGCGGGATGCGGAAATTGCCATGTATCGCGCCAAGCAATCGGGAAAGGCACGTTGTGAAGTTTTCGATCCCGCGATGCATTCGACCGCCGTTCGCCGATTGAAGCTCGAGACTGATCTTCGGCTTGGATTGGAACGAGGTGAGTTGCTGGTCTATTACCAGCCGATAGTTTCCCTGCGAAGTGGCAAGATTACCGGCTTCGAAGCTCTGAGCAGGTGGAAACATCCCGAAGGAATGATCTCGCCTGCAGATTTCATTCCGGTTGCCGACGAGACTGGACTCATTCTTCCCTTGAATCGGGCCTTGCTGCGAGAAGCCTGCGAGCAACTGTGCTCATGGCAGTCGCAAGTGGGCTGCGAGCCGCCGCTCACGATCAGCATGAATATCACTCCGAAACAGTTTGCGCAGCCCCAATTGGCGCAGGAGGTCGACGCAATTCTCCATCAAGCCGGAATCTCGCCCGGTAATGTCAGTCTTGAAATTGTGGAGACAATCGCCATGGGCGAGCCCGATCACGCGCTCGCCGTGCTTTCTGAACTAAAAGCGTTGGGTGTCCTCCTGAGCATCGATGATTTCGGAACGGGCTATTCGTCTCTAAGCCGTCTGCCGCGTTTCCCGATCGACGCGCTCAAAATTGACCGCACATTTGTATCGAACATGAACGCGGATCGGGACAATCACGAGATCGTTCGCCTGATCATCATGCTCGCCCATAGCCTTGGGCTAAGCACTGTCGCCGAAGGGGCCGAGACTCAGGACCAGGTCGCAGCGCTGACGCGGTTGGGTTGCGACCTGGTACAGGGCTACTTCTATTCGCCGCCGGTTGATGCGAAGGCCGCGTTTGATCTTCTCCTGCGCAGTCACAAGGCAAGTGCAGCTTCAAAGTTATGAAGACCCGCGGGTCGATTCGCCTTACCGCCTGCACGGTTATTGAAAGTCTCGGCAACCGCATCCGGAATTCGCTCTTCCAGTTTTCGAGCGAGCCACTCCTGTAGCTCAGTCTTCCGTTCTGGCGAAATGGATGCAAAACGAACGCCGATTCTCTCCACCTTTTCCCAGCAAACCGTTCCTTCCATCGTCCACGGATCCTTGCGGCCAGGGAGGGCGAAACGAAGTTGAACCAATTCTCCAGGTTTCATGGAAACAGACGTATTCAGAGCCAACCCACCTTCGCTGATGTTTATGCTGTGACAGCGCACCTCACAGGTCGGGCGTTTGAGAATGAGGACAGAGATGCAAATTGGGCAACGGAAATAGCGCCGGCGCTCTCGCAGGATCATTCCGTATCCAGCCCTGAGCGTCCGGCGAACTGAGTCAGACGAAATCGGCCCGTCGAAAACGAAGCTCGACAACTTGCGCATGCAGGAATCCATGCCGGCGCTATCGATTGCAAATGTGACGGCTGTCCGATTCGAAGCGGAGGAGCGCACCTCTTCCAATATGGATGCCGATTGCGCTCCCAGATGGGAATCAACAATGATCGCGTCGAACTTCCGCGCATGTAGCAGGCGGAGCGCCTCCGGCACTTCACGGCAAAGATCAGGCCGGATCGAAACCTCTGCGAGGGCTCGAGTCAACTGGTGAATATTCATCGAATCATCGGAGACGAGTAGCGCATTTCCCATCGACATAAGCCCATCCTCTTTCTGCCGCTTATCCAACTCGTGCTCTGAGGTGACGCGGGTCGTGCTTCCGCAGCATCCTCATCTCATGAGTACCTGCCTTACCGAATATAGGGTTGAACCGTCTCCCCGGACGAAACGGAACTTGCGCCGTGGAGGTAGTTGTCAAGCCGGCGCATTGCTTCGCGCGGCAGATTTGTGAACTTGATTCCCATGCCGACGCCGGGGTGACAAGTTTGAACTGAGCCGTGGCCATTGATGTTGCTATTCTCGATCCACATCTTTAAGTCGACCGTTGCGCCCGTCGGCAGAGGAAATATCGTAGCCACATAACATCCACTGAGGCTCACATCCGTGGTGTTGCCCCGTGAGGGGGTGCGGCTGGCCATTTCTGTAACTTCGATCTCAACCGACACCGGGTAACGCGTACTGTTCCTTCGTTCCATAAGTCCTCCCAAAACTTGATAATGCCTCGAGCCGCTCGTTCCGTTCCTGGTTACGCTGGCGGACGGAGAGTTGCCACGACCTTCGTGTTGCCAGAATCCGGATCGCTCATCAACAGCCACATGGTGTTGTAATTGACATCTACCCACACGGCACATTGTTTTCCTGTACAGACTCCAGTGTTGTTCCAAAATACAACGCTGCCATCGCCACCCGCCGGAATGTCACTTGCGAGAAAGGCAAAGTTTCCCACCGGCGGCGTCAAACTATAGTTGCCGCTGCCATTCGAACTGATCTCGGTCATTACGTTCCCCGAAATGGACTCCCGGATCGTGCCGGTAGCATCGATGTAGTTTCCGCCCAGGCCCACCGCAGCTGCGGCCGTGAACGGCGCGGTAGCTCCGCTCCCGTCATCAAAATTGCCGCTGATGGTCATACCCGTAGGATCGACCGTCCCGCTAAATCTGATCGCTTGGCCGCCGCTTTGGTTTAGGGTTCCGCTGACTGCCGATTGCGGAGTGGTAGTTAAAGTAAATGAGGAGACTGCGGCTCCAGGTTGATATCCTCCGCCGGAAGAAGGGTCAGCATAATAGACGCTGGAATCCAGGCTGAACACCGTCGACGTGCCAGCAGCAGCGTACGAGCCGGGGGTGCTCGCGGTCGCGATGTTGGATTCAACATAGATGTTCTCGGTATCGCTTTTTTGTAGAACGAACTCCCAGTTTCCCGTGGCTATCGCTGCTGGAACTGGCTGTTGTTGTTGTTCCCCAGCCTGCTTGAGTCCCTGGCAACCGCACAGAAACAACGTGAGAATAGCGATCACAATAACCTTAACCTTCATGACTTGATCCCCCTGTGTATGCTCAAGAACTGCATCATTGCTTCGTCGTTCTATGCTCTTCTGGGATGACATATCGTTTCGCCCTCTCGTATTAAAGGAGACTTCTGACTGTGCGGTTCGGAGTAACCTTCGGCCACCGTCCGCTTTCCCAAAACGTCGTCCTTGCACTCTATACAGTGGCAATTGCTGCGCCGTAATGTCTGCGCAGATGATCTCTATCAAAAAGAAGGGGTTAGCGGCGGAGGCCGGACCCTGGCCTGTTCTGGGGCTGCGCGAAAGCTGGACATGTGTATGAAATCCAGACAGCGGCAGTCGGGACTATACCGCGGCCCTATGGACGACAGCGCACAGCAGCAATGGTCCCTATGAAGCCTATCAGGTGACCTCAGTAACCTTTTGGCCGTGTCCATGTGTAACTAAGATCGTAATCAGGTCCGCGTACTAAGCGGCTACGCCCAGCTATTGGCATAACTGGTTGTTCCGCCAACAGGCGCAGATAGACGACAGCGCCTTTTATCAACAAGGCCCGCAATACTTCACAGCAACAGCGAACAATATCTTGGGAGCGCGTCGGTCATCTCGAATCTTACCGCCAGCTAGATGAAGACAAATATCATTTCGGTCCGGAAAGTTCTGGTGATCGACGACGAACCGCAGCAGTTGGAGTTAGTGCGGGCAGCGTTGACCCAGGATGGCATCGAGATATTTTCCGCCAGTGGACCGGAAGAGGGCCTGGAAATATTTGCGCGCGAACATCCCCACATCGTCCTGCTGGATCTCATGATGCCCACCATGAGCGGCATGGAAGTGCTGGAGCGGATGGTTGCGACCGATCCAGGAGCCAATGTGATCCTGATGACGGCACATTACTCCACTGATTCTGCTGTCGAGGCTATTCAGAAAGGCGCTTACGATTACCTTACGAAACCTCTCGACGTACTAAGCCTCCAGGCGCGAATTGCAACATTATTAGCAGAAGCCAAACAGCGCCAGCACACCCTGGAACTTGAACTGGAGTTGCTGAAGGCTTATGAGTTTCAAGGCATTATCGGTCGCAGTCCGCTGATGCTGGAGGTGTTCGCCGGAATTCGGCGCGTCGCCCCTCACTTTCGAAATGTACTTGTTCTGGGCCCTACTGGCACGGGGAAGGAACTGGTCGCACGCGCGCTCCATCGGTTGAGTCCAGTGGCTTCCAGGGAGCTAGCGGTGTGCAACTGTTCCGCCCTGGTCGAAACGTTGTTAGAGAGCGAACTGTTTGGCTATGTGCGGGGCGCCTTTACCGGCGCAACTCAGGACAAGATTGGATTGTTCGAGTATGCCAACGGCGGCACGGTCTTCTTAGACGAGATCGGAGACTTACCGCTTCCGGCGCAAGCCAAGCTTCTTCGAGTCCTCCAGAACCAGGAGGTACAGCGGGTGGGTTCGCCCGCAACGCGCAAAATCGACGTGCGTGTGATTGCCGCCACCCACCGGGATCTTCGTGCGCTGGTCAGGGAGGGCAAATTCCGGGAAGATTTATACTACCGGCTTTCGATGGTGGAGATTCGCCTGCCGCGCCTTCGCGACCGAAAAGAGGACTTTCCGCTTTTGCTCAGGCACTTCACAAGAAAGTTCGCCTCGTCCTACAACAAGCCCATTAGCGGCATAACCCGGCGTGCCCAAACGCTGCTGGCTCGCTATTCGTGGCCGGGTAATGTGCGCGAACTGGAAAACGTGCTGGGCAATACCTGCATGATGGTGACCGGTGGAGTCATCGATGTGAGCGATCTTCCGGAATATTTAAGTGCAAGTACTGTTTCGCCGCAGGAAGAGGGCCTCCTGACGCTGGAGGAAGTTCAGAGGCGCCATGTGCTGCATGTGCTGGAACAGGTAGGTAACAACAAGGCGCGCGCCGCTGATGTCCTGAACATCAGCAGAGCCACGCTCTACAGTTTCCTGGCAAAGTCGGAGAGCGAAGCAAAAGCTGCCAAAGCTCCCGCTTGAACTCACGGCAACGATCTTCCGGGCTTTCGACGAGAACCGGGCTCAGCAACCGTTACGGCGCAATAGGGATTCAAATGCGTTGTCGTCGAGCAGGTCCAATGACGCCACCACTAGATCCGCGTTAAGGAGTGTCCCAGTGTGACTCACTCCGATACTTCGCATGCCGGCTCTCCGCGCGCCTTCGATTCCGGCAGCCGCGTCCTCCACGACGATGCACCGTTCGGGCGCCGCGCCGACGCTTGCCGCCGCCGCCAAAAATACTTCGGGGTCTGGTTTCCCATTCTTGACATCCTCCGCCGAAGCAATCCCCTGAAAACAGTCAGCGATCGCCAGAGCATCAAGTATTGCCTCGACATTCAGCCGAGGCGCGGCCGAGGCGATCGCCTGCAGCCAGCCTTGCTCGTGAAGGCCATGAACCCAGCGCTCCACGCCGGGCATCAGGGAGATGCCATCATCCCGCACCAGATCGCGATACCGTTTCTCCTTCTCATCTCCGATTCCAGCGATCACTTGCGGAGTGGCTTCGACTCCCAACCAGTTCGTAAGGATCGCGTCATTGCGTGTTCCGAACGAAGAGCGGAACTGCTCGCGGGTGATCGCAGATCCCCGATCGGCCATCGTATCTCGCCACGCGATCCAGTGATATTCCTCCGAATCAATCAGTGTTCCGTCCATGTCCCAAAGCACCGCCCGAGGCGCGCCCACGATTCAACCTCCGTTCTCCTCAACATCTTACGTGTTCTCTGCGAGGCATCCGCCCGTGCGAAGACCTAGGTTCACTATTAGTCTTCCGTTTAATCCGATGCTCTCACGACTTGAACGATCAACAATAAAGCAGTCACCAGGGCGATGTTCGTTACCCATGGAAGAAGAGAAATTGCCGCCCGGCTTCCTTGCTAAAACGCGGTGCGGATTTGACTTAGCTCCGCACCGGTGCTGCCATTGACGCTCGGCGGCGCGACCCATCGCCGCAGTCCAATAAATACTAGTTCACCAAATTATTTAAGACAAGAATCCGAAGGCATTGAGTTAAAATGCTTGCCTGTCACGGGGTTTGGCGGAAACGGAGACACTCCAAAAGCCAGTCGTGGGCAAAAAAAGCGGTTGCAGATCTGCTGGTGAGGTAGAAGTATCTGGGCACATCGGGAGCTGACATCATGCGATCAAAATGTATTCGGTTTATGTGCGGTTTCCAAGACGCGACCAATGCGCGCTTCATAACGATTCTCCTTCTCCTGCTTTTCGAGTTGGGCTTCTTCGCCCAATCCGCACTTGCCCAGACTGGATTTACAGGGATTTTTGGCGGAGGTCCGTTTTATAAAAACGCGGCCAACAACATCAAGGAGATCGAAAACTCCGGCTTCACGGAGGCCATCGTTTGGAGCGTCGAAGTCAAGAGCAACGGCGACTTGAATCTCAACGGCGAGTTCCCCTTAACATCGAACGGCTCCTATATCGGCGGCCAGACCTATCCTGACTTCGCCGGGAACATGGCGATCCTGAAACAAGGGACCGTAAAGAGAGTTACGTTGAGCATTGGTTCTTCGAACGTCGGAGACTGGCAAGATATTACGGCTCTGGTCAAAGTGCAGGGCACCGGTCCGGGCAGCATTCTTTTTCAGGACTTTCAAGCTCTGAAGACCGCCATCCCAGCGCTGGATGCTGTCGATTTTGACGATGAAAACAGTTTCGACCTGAACACGACTGTGCAGTTTGGCGTCATGCTCGGCAACCTGGGCTACCACGTATTGCCGGATGCCTTTGACGACAATACTTATTGGATGAGCGTCGTCTCGGAAATCAACGCCCAACTACCCGGTACGGTGGACGGCGTTCACCTCCAGGTTTATTCCGGAGGCGCAGGCAACAACCCATGCTCCTCGACCTGGAACTTCGGCAGCGTTCCTGTCTTTCCAGGGCTCTGGGATCGGGTTGATACGCCTAAAGAGGTCAAGACCCGCATTAGCGGCTGGAACAAGGAGTGCGGCATTAGCGGCGGATTCATGTGGCTCTATGACGATTTCGTCGGAAACGGCCTGGCGGCAAAATACGCGAGCGCGATGGATGACGCGGTAGGCATTGGCGGTTTTACACTTTCGGGGCCGGAAAGTGTCTTCCTGAACGAAAATTCAACCGCCAAAGCCGCAATCAAGATCGTGGACTTCGGAGTCTTTAAAGGTACGGTAAGTTTAGGTCTGTCCCCTCTGCCGAATGGGGTGAGTGCGGTTCTGACGGGCAAAGGGAACAAGCAAACGATTGTTTTCACCGCCAGCCCCGATGCCGCCACGGGATTCACTACCGTAACGGTTACGGGTACTTCCGGGGAGACTACCCAAAGTTCGACTTTCACTCTGGCCGTGAGCGGGGCATCGAAAGGAAAAGGCTCGGGCACTCTGGTTAATCTGTCCTCGGCCTTCAACGTCTTTGGAATCTACACTGATGGAACCACATATTCCACCGGGGGCCTGGACGGCGCCGGGTTTTCCTATTCATCGAAGCAACTGGGCAAGTTGCGTGTTCTCGACCTGGTAGAGGCCAAGTTCGGACCGGCCAATCAACCGGACGCGGTCAGCTGCAATGGGCAGACGGTTACTTTGCCAAAGGGAAATTTTTCCGGGCTGTTACTGCTGGGGACGGGCGTGCAAGGTAAGCAACTCTCGCAAACGATAACGGTCAACTACACGGACGGAACGAGCGCTCAATTTGTACAGAGCTTCAGCGACTGGTCATCTCCGCAAAACTTCCCTGGCGAAGGTGAAGCGGTCGCGAGTTCGTACCGCAATTCTTCCAGCGGAAGCGAGGATGCGGGTACGTTTAGTCTATACGCGTACCAATTTGCGCTCGATCCCACGAGGACTGTCGAGAGCATTACTCTGCCCGCTGACCCGAACGTGGTTCTGCTTGCGGGCACTCTGTTGAGCGGAGACGCACCTAAGTTCAGGCGTAGTGAGTAAGGAGACTTACTCGCCCCAAATTCGGTAACTGGAAGGGGCGAAACCGAGCGAACTCGCCATGCGCGAGAACATGGCTACGAGAACATGGCTGCCAAAGGCACTTCATCTACTGAGGACAGGCACAGTCAGACCGATTGCTGGAAGCGAAGCTAACCTTTGGTGTTTGATCGCCTCAGCTTGCGGCGATGCGCGCGCTTCTTTCTCTCTTTGTTGGCCAGCCTGCTCGCCGCGAGCTTATTCAATGGAGCCGCGGAATGCGCCGAGGCATCTGGTCTTGTTTCGACTACCGTTTTTCCTTCGGTTACGTTATCCATTTAATTCTCCTGGTCCCTGCTTTCTCGTGTGCCAGCGTCGGGACAAAAGCCTGGTGGCCGCTATGTATGATCCACTAGATTCGCGCCTGCACGTTTGCCCGCGCGAAGTTGCTCGGCCGTAAAGACCTGCCCACAGGTACTGCATCTCCACTTGGAGGTTGATTTCCCCGGGCCAGCGGCGCGTGACGCGCTCCGCTCATTTTCACTGGGATTGAACGCCATCGCCAGTTCGTCACCGCATCCGAGGCACATTCGCTTTTCCATGGTCGTGAGATCCTAGGCGCTCTTTCGATAATACACGTTGGGACTCACCAATCTGGTCAAAATTGAACATTGGGTAGTGTCCTAAAGCGGCTTTAGGACACTACCGAACATTGAGATCAGATTGATTCAGGGGTGGGGTGTCTGTATTTATGATCAGAAGAGGTCAGAAGAAGAGAGGCTGGAGATGTGGGAAAACGCGGGTGGGTGTCGATCGTTGTGGAAGTGCCCAAGGGTGGGCAAAACGGGGAAGGAGTAGCAGGAACGGGAAATCAGCGAATGGATAACAAGCTAGTCGTAAGTTGCTCCGTAAGTAATTTCGGAAGGGATGCCAGGCAGTGCTCCGCCCATCCTCTGTCGATCACTACTCTTCTTCGGCGGTTGCTTTGGTTCACCGACCGGCAAGTACGAATATTCGGGAAGAATTTCTTTGATCTTCGCACGCACGGTATTAGATCCGTTCGCGAATAAAACGCTTTCGAGATCTTCCAGCTTTCGCAACAGAAGGCCCCAATCCTGCAACGGTCCGCGAGCCCTTTTGATCTTGGGAAACGATGTCTGATCAACCTCTTCATCCTCGTAGAAAAGCTCCTCGAAGAGCTTTTCTCCCGGGCGCAAGCCGGTAAACTGAATGGCTACCTGTTTCTCGTTCCTGCCGGAGAGTCTGATTAGGGTTCGTACCAGATCCAGAATCAGAAGCGGTTCTCCCATGTCCAGCACGAGCGTGTCGCCCTTTTCACCGATCACCGATGCTTGCAGGACGAGCGACACCGCCTCCCGTATCGTCATGAAGAACCGCGTCACCTCAGGATGCGTGACCGTCAGAGGTTCATTCTTTCGGAGTTGCTGCTGGAGTAGAGGAATGACGCTGCCATTCGATCCTAGGACATTGCCGAAGCGGACGGACAGACAGCGCATCCCGTTGGTCGGCTGGTGGGCGATCACCAGCTCACCGATACGCTTCGTTGCTCCCATCACGTTGCTGGGGTTGACGGCCTTGTCCGATGAGATGAGCACAAAGCGTTGGCATTTATTTTCGCTGGCGACTTCCAGAAGATTCATCAACCCGAAAATGTTGTTTTGTACCGCGGCGGATACGTTCTCTTCCATCAGCGGGACATGCTTGTACGCGGCGGCATGGAATATGGCTTCGGGGCGGGCCTCGTGGAATATATGCTCCATGCGCCCACGGTTCCCCGCGTCGGCGACATAGCATCGCAGAAGAGTTTTTCCGCGGGGCGGCTCGAGTTCATGTTCCAGGTAGAACATCCCCGTTTCGTTCTGATCGACACATACAAGCATGGCCGGTTCATGTTCGAGGATCTGCCGGCAGATTTCCGAGCCGATAGAACCGGCAGCCCCCGTCACGAGCACCGAACGGCCGTAAATGGCTCCTCGCACCGAGTGGAGATCAATCTCAACTGGGTCTCTTCCCAGCAAATCGTCCACATTCACGTCGCGGAAGTCGCTAATGCTCACCCTTTGCGCGATAACATCACGCAACGCCGGAACGGTGCGGAACTTTACCGTGGTGCGTTCGCATATTTCTACAAAGCGCTGCATGTGTTTCGAAGAGGCGGAAGGAACGGCAATCAGCACCTCATCGACCGGATAGGTGGTCACCAACTCAGGAAGCTGATCGACGGTCCCGAGTACCGGGATGCCTTCGATTTTGAGTCCGAGCTTGGAGCGATCATCGTCAACGTATCCGATGGGCGCGTACTCGCTGCCCGGCCGTCCGATTTCCCGCACCACCGTTTGAGCTCCCACTCCGGCTCCGATGAGAAGCACCTTTTTTGCGGTAGCGAGGTCCTGACGGACGGATTCCGCCAATACGCGCGAGAAAAAGCGCAAGCCGATCAAAATCCCCGCGCTTAGCAGTGGCTCGAGGACATAGATTGATCTCGGAAAGTGGCTCATCCCCATCCCATATCGAATAACCAGAATAAAGATGACGGATCCTGAAGCCACACACTTAGCAACATCCAGCGCATCGCTCAGGCCGCTGTATCGCCACCAGCCGTGGAGCAGGCCAAAGGCGGCGATCATAGTCATTCGAATCAAGATCAGAAGACATGCCGCCCGGAACAGCATCTGCCGATCCGGCAAAGTAAAGTCAAACTTCAAAAACCAGGCCACAATAAGCGAAATGAAGATCAGAACGGCTTGAAACGCGCCGACAAACCACGAGTTCTTGCGTAGAAGAGTCTGTGCGAGGCTGATGATCTTCATGGGATCGACCGCGAGCGGCTCGAATTAGTTTTGTGGGTCAGCGTGCCACGGAGAATTACTTCGCCAAAGCAAATACGGTTTTTAGCAACACTTGAACATCCGATAGGAAGGTGCGCCGTTTCTGATAATCCATCGAGAGCCTGAGCTTGGCTGGAAGAATCTCGTTAAGATACTGGTGCTCCATCCGGTTCGGACAGAACATCTGGCTCTCGTGCCGAAAGGCTAGGCTTGCGGGATCAGTAATACCGGGACGATTCCGCAAAATCACCGCGTATTGGGGACGAAACATTTGGACGTAGCGCTCAACCTCGGGGCGCGTGCCGACTAGCTGCATGTCACCCCTGAGCACATTAAACAACTGTGGAAACTCATCGAGCTTGTATTGCCGCAGCCGGCACCCCGCTCGCGTGAGCCGAGAATCTCCTGAAGCGCTCAGCGAGCCGTGGCGATCGGCGCCCATGACCATGCTGCGAAATTTGTAGACGCGAAAGCGGCGGAAGCCTTTGCCGACACGCTCTTGTGCATAAAACACTGGACCACCATCGTCGAGCTTAATCGCGATCGCGATCAGGCAAAACAATGGTGAGAGAAAAAGCAGTCCCGCGGCCGCGCATATGACATCGAAGGCCCGTCGAAGCACGCCCTCTTCGACGGATGCCTCCTTGAAGCGAACGGTGACGTCTTCCTCGACTGTCCCGCCCTTTGCGCCGGTCAGGTAACCGCTCGCCAATTCCTGTTCCTTAAACACTGATGACATTGGCGGGTGCCGTCCTTTCTCTGGTTATCGATTTTGTAAATTTGTTCTCTTGAAGAATGCCGATGACAGCGTCGATTACGTCTTTCACATCGTTATCTGTCATTCGGACGGACAGCGGCAAGGAGACCATGCGTTGGTATTCGAGCAGCGCGACCGGAAATTGTTCAGGCTGGTAGCGATATTTGTCGCGATAGTAGCTGAGCAGATGGACCGGGATGAAATGCACCGAGCAGCCGATATTTCGCTTCTGCATTTGATTGATGAACTCATCGCGTGAAATGCGCGTGCGATCCAGGTTTAACCGCAAAACGTAGAGGTGCCAGGCGTGTTGAACATTGCCCCGCTCGGTCGGCAATTGCAGTTCTTCGCGAGAAGCAAAAGCTGAGTTGTACTTTTGCATGATCGCGCGGCGACGGAGGTAGGACTGCGGTAGTTTCTTTAATTGCTGGAGCCCGATAGCCGCGGCGATGTCGGTCATGTTGTATTTAAAGCCGGGGCAGGTGACGTCGTAGTGCCATGCCCCGTTTGCGTTGTAGCGGTTCCAGGCATCGCGGCTCATGCCGTGGAGCGTCCACCGGCGGGCTTCGTCCAACAACGCGCGGGGCCCAGTCAGCATGCCTCCCTCGGCGGTCGTCAGGTTCTTCGTCGCATAAAAAGAGAAGCAGGTCAGCACCGGCACGCTATCCGTCGCGGAGAGCGATCCGATGGAACGGTTCTTGTAGGCCGCCGGCAAGGAGTGCGCGGCGTCTTCGATCACGGCCAGATTGTGCTCCGCGGCAATCTTCAGAATGGCATCGCGGTCGCATGGGTGGCCGTAGAGATGTACCGGCATGATGGCTTTCACCCGCAGGCCAAGATCTTTCTTGGTTTTGTCGATCAGAAGTCGAATGCCATTGGGGTCGAGGTTTAAAGTGTCGGGCTCAACATCGCAAAGGATCGGCGTGGCTCCGACATGCTCGATGACGTGCACCGCGGAGCAGAATGTCAGTGCGGTGGTAATAACGGCATCGCCCGCGCCGATTCCGAGCGCCAGAAGAGCAAGATGCAGAGCCGCTGTGCCGGAGTTGACCGCTAGCGCGTCGGGAGCGTGCACGAATTGCGCGAAGTCCTGCTCAAAGCGCTTCACCTTCGGCCCGGTAGTAATCCAGTCCGAGCGCAGTGTGTCGACGACTTCGCGGATTTCGTCTTCTCCAATGGATGGAGCGCAGAACGGCAGGAACGTATCACGCATGATGGAGATGGCCTCTGTTTTCGTGGGATGGCATTAGTTTTTTCTCAATTCATGGCGTCCGCTTTTCGAGCAGGCAAAGGTAGTGGGTGCACAAGAAGCGCAGCCTGGATGTTAGAAAGTAGATTGCCGGTCCCAGACGGCCAATTACTCTGCCGAGCGGCGGCGCCAGAGTGATTCTGCGGCTCGTCAGCGAGAACCCGGGAAAGAGCCGGCGGACTTCGGCCAGACGAATTCCCCTGACATCCGGGTTGGACGGATTGTTGAAGGCAAAGTCGTACCACAAAAGCCTTCCACCCGGGACGAGCACGCGAGTAATTTCACTGGCGATCCGGACCTTCACCCCGGTATCCAGCACGGAGGTGAAGAGCATGAATTGAGAAACGAAATCAAAGCTGGCATCGGGAAAAGGCAATTCGGAGGCAGTGCCGCAAATTACCTGCAGATTGAGCGCACCCGAGCGTGCCCTCTCGGCAAATTCCGGCAGGAGATCGATGCCCCATAGCAGTCCTGGATTCGCTTCGTATTCGAGATATTGGCGAAGGGTCGAACCCGCTCCGCAGCCAACATCGAGGATCCTTAATCCGGCTAGCGACCTGAGGCACGCCGAATGTAACAAGGAGGCCATGGTAGCTTCGCGCTCGTGGAGCGCGTACAAATGGCCTGGGTTCGTCCGGGAATATCGTTGCGCAAGTTTTGAATGGCTGCGTTGTTCATAAGTTCGCCGAAGGCGATCGATCTCCCGCTGTTCTTCAGAGCCTGCGGGCGGTTGTTGGAGACTGGCTGCCATGTATTGTCCGAGAAAATTAAAAGTGCGATTTGTTGGTAAATGGCCGCCTCAGTAGGCCACTATTTTCTGGTTTCGCAGGGCCTTCACGATTCCCAGCAGGAAGCCGACATTGGCCAGACAGAACGAAAATGGATAGCCGAACAACCACGCGGGCTTCTGTTTTTTCGCCAGACTCCAGCCGATTAATGCCGAAAGATAGAAGCCGATCTGCAGCCACCAGAGGGCACTAGCTTCACCTTGAAAAGCGAGGGTCGCACTCGATAGAAGTATGCCTGCCAGGAAAAATGGAGTCAGCCAGCGCAGCAGCTTGTGGGAGACGAGCCCGACCGAGGTCAGAGGAAAGCGCAGCGGATTCAGGAGCGCAGGACGAGATAGCGTGCCAGCCCAGTTCCGCGCCGTCATGCGAATCCGCGCCCGAAGTTCGCCTTCGATGCTGTGGGGCATGGTGTCGTAAACAATCGCCTGCCGGTCCTGGACCACCCGGAATCCTTGCTGCCGAACGTCGAGCGGCATAATGCAATCGTCGCCATAGCAGGTGGGCAGCGGCCGAAAGAGCTCTCGCCGAACGAGCAGGGCTTGACCGCTGCCAGTGGCCAGGATGCCAAGATCGGATTCGGCGGCGCGCAAAAAGAGCTCGTAGCGCCAATAGAAACCCTGACCCTTCTCGACTGCATCTTCGGGATCTCCGAAAAACACGGTTGCGGTTACGAGTCCCACCCGCCGGTCGGCCAAATCGTTGACCATGGCTTGCAGAACTCCGGCGGGCATGCCGGTGCTCGCATCGGTAAAGAGAAAGACCTCGCCTCGTGCCTTCATCGCAGCCAGGTTCTGAACGCCGCTCTTACCCAACCGGCGGTCGCTCTCCAGCCAAACGATCCGCGGATCGCGTTCCGAAACAATGCGCACGATCTCCGCCGTTCGGTCGGTGCTTCCATCCGATGCCACTATGATTTCCAGCCGGTCATGCGGGTAGACGAGTTCCCGGCAATTTTGCAATTTCTCCGCGATGGTCTCCTGCTCGTTGTGAGCAGCAATAATGATGGAAGCAAATGGAACCTCTGCTGAGTTCTCAGGACGCCCAGAGCGCGACGGCAACATATTGAGCAGCCGCAGTAGTAATGGATAGAGAATCCACGTGTAAGCGACAACCGCCGAGCACACCAGCAGGAATTTAAGCGCCACGGCTGGACTCCAAATACTTGCCCAATGCATATTGCAGGCCTTCTCGCTGAAGCAGGTAACCTTTGCGAGTCAGCATTCTCCCGGTAGTCTGACTGTCGTTGTGCGAGACCTTGAGCTCAGGGTCATGGATGACAGGCAGCCCGAGCCGCCAGCAGGTTTCAGCGACACTGATCTCCTCCGCGTAGAGAAAACAGCCGTCATCGATGAATCCGCCTTCTTCGAAGTACCTGCGGCTGAAAATAAAGAACGATCCATGCGGTGCGTAAATGCGCGTCCGGGCATCGCGTCGATCCGACCGGCCATCACGCAAGCGCCTTCGCGCCTTGCGGACAACGGGAGCCAGCCACTGGGTGAGCCAGGCAACGTAGTAGGTAGAAGCCAGAAAACGATAACGCAACTTGCGAATTCGACCGGGCCGGCCGGCGATCATTGGATTTGCGTCAAAGCCTGTCAGACGTGACACGATGGCGGGGGCCAGAACGGCGACGGCTCGGGGATCGTGCACGAGAAGCCCAGCCAGAAATGACGGGCTGTCAAAAATGATGTCGTTATTGCAAACGATGACCCAGTCGGGCGCGGCCTGATTAACAAGGTGCTGGTCGAGCGCCCACTTGGCCGCCCCAAAATATCCGCGATTGCTTGCAGAGGTGAGGAGTTCAACGTTGTTGAATCCGTCGATAGCCTGCCGTATTCGTTCGGCCGAGCCGTCGCCTGAATTGTTGTCGACAATCATCAGACGACAATCGCCGAACCGGTCAAGCCTGGATGCGCTATGCAATAACTGGAGCGTGCATTCCGCATGCCGGAAATTGACAGTGATAATGAGCGCTTGGGGAGCTTTAGTCACGGGACCCAAACCTCCCGGGCATGAGGTGGAGGCAATGGAAAGACCGCGCGTCGAGGCTTTGCGATGAAAACAACCAGCCCGGCAACCACCCAGGCCAAGGTGACGCCATTAAAGCTGAAGAGCGAAAACATAGGGCTGAACAACGATGCCGAGTAGAACGCCGATAGCCAGAACAGCGCGCCTCGTACATTCTTCGCACTTGTGACATAGACCCAGCTCGCGAGTCCGCCAAGGCAAGCGGAGATCAGCAGCGCGCCGAAGGGCGTAAAGTCCTCGATCAGTCCCCTAAAAATCGTGTATACGTTCGACTCCTCTGCCCCCATTACGACATTGGCCATGTCCGTATAGGCGCCGATCGTCTTCGTCCGGATGCCCAGCAGATCGAACTCGCCCGCAAAGGTTCGCACTCCCCACTGCGCGTCGGAAATTTCTGCGTTCCCGCTCCACCAGTCTGCGAAGGCCGCAGGCGAACCGAACATGTAGGCGAATATTTTGCTTTCCTGAAAGTCGAGCACAAATGAGTGGTACCACCTGGAATCCCTGACTCCGCCGATGGCGGCAAACATGCCCAGCATGCAGGCGCCCGCGAGTAGTACGGAAGCGAAGCGCCGGGCGCTGAATAATTTCAGGCGGCCTTCATTTCTTACGCACAGCGTTGCAACGTACCCCCCTATCCAGCAGGTGAGCCCGAGAAGGATGGCGGCTCGGGCAGCGGTCAGGACTCCGTAGACGAAGGCCGGCAGGAGAGTCGCCGCTCCGATCAAGCGGTCCCAACGTTTGGAGCTGCACGCGTACAGAATTCCGCCCAGCAAAGCTGCGGGATGCAACCACGTCACTGCGATGCGCACCGGCCAGGGCTCGAGAACGTCGGTGTATCTCAGCAAAGTCCATCGAGCACCTACACCAAGCACCCCAATCCAGGTGAAGGGCAGGCCAAACTGCTCGAGGCTGGTAAACAGAAAGTAGACGCATCCGGCCAGGGCGACCGCCGCGCAGATGACACCATAGCGCCGGCAGGGGACGATCAAGGATTCGAATTCGCCCACCCATCCGGGGCGACCCGAGGTCCGGATGCGCGGCTGGATCTGATGAACAATAAGCGCACCCAGTTGAATGGTAACGATGAGGAGGACCAGCATCCACAACCCGCTACGGGGTATTGGATAATCGACGACCAGCAGTGAAACGCCGATAAAAAATGACCATATCAGCCCAACGTAGGCGGCGGGAGCAAACCAGCTTCCGCATCGCAGGCGAGAAACCGCGGTCACGATCACGAGGATCGCGTAAGCCAGCCACGAAGATGCGAAGATTTCGATCACTGAATGCTCAACTTGCTTTGAAAGCAGGAGGCTTTGAGCGCCCTGCCAAGTCTGAATTCCCGGACTTGCTTTGAAAGGTCGTGGCTTCTAGCCGCCCGTAAGTCGGGCAAAATTGGACCCTTGAGCTGCATGGCGCGGTGCAGTTCAGGTAGGCATGCTGCCATTCTGGCGGCGTTCTCCCAAAACACAGAGCAGACTCGTAGACATTCGTGGAACGTCGTGCGTCCACGGCCCAAACGCCTGCGATATGTAGCGGGCGGATTTCTTGATCCGCGAAAAGACAGCCCCGCCCGACGCCCGACCCACTATCTTCTCGGCGACATTCTTAAGCGAGTACCCGAGGTTAAGATTGCCCATGCCATAAACTTTGTATCCCCGAGCGCGGAAGTCACTCGGACCCCACCCTGATAAGTGCCTCTGAAAAACGTTGCCATCGTATTCGCTCTGCTGGAAATGGACGTTTGGGGTCGTCACTATGACTTGATAACCGATTCGCTCCAGTTCATCGAGAAGTTTCTGTCCCGCGCTCCGTTCCAGATGTTCGATAACCTCGATGCAGGTCACAACTTCGAATTCCCGCGCGGCGAACGGCAGCGGGGTATCGTTCAAATTTCGAAGAACAGTGTGGTCGTACAGCCCCGACTGCTGGCTGAACTCCAGGTAGGGTTCAAACCCATCTATACCGACGAGGCGATCGACCCCTCGATAAATCCTGCACAGGGCTCCGATGATTCCCCGCCCACAGCCCACATCCAAAAGCGATCTGCAATGCACAGGAATCGCGTCGAGAATGAGTGGTAAGGAGCGGTGTGTCCAAACCACATCGGGGGTGCCGGTCGTCTTCATCTCAGCTTTCGCGCTCATATCTTTGTCTTTAGTCTTTGTGCTCTTTTCACTTGCGCTCACGTCAACGGGTGTTCAATCGGCGCTGACTTCTCCGGCACCCAGAGGCACCGTGCGAATAGAAATCTCCCGACGAAATTCCGCCATCGGAGTCAAGACGACGGCAGCGGCCAGATAGGCGAGCGGCGCGGCGATCGCCACATAGGCGGTCGCTATATACCCGTAGGCTGGAATGAACAGGTAGTTCCCGCCGACGCTCACGATCAGGGCGACGATCATCGCGGTCAGCATTCTCTTGGTCAGGCACAGGAGTTCGAGAGGCTTATGCACCAGATACGAAATCTGCCAGAGAAATCCACCCACCGCGAGCGGCAAGACGAGCGACGAACTGGATTCGTGCCTGCCGCCCAGAATCAGGTTGTTGACCTGCTGTGCCAGGAAAACCAGCCCAAGAAACAAGAGAACGGAAATCACGATCTGGTATTTCAAGGACGATCCAATCAGGGATACCGCGCTTCTCCGGTCGCCTTTGTTCCATCGCTCCATGACCAGAGAGTTCGAAGACATGACTAACGGAAAACAAAGCAAACTGAAAGAACGCACGATAATGTCGTACATGGCAGCATAGGATCCAGCGCTCGCGTCTCCCGAGTAGTGCTGAATGAAATAACGGTCGATTGCGCTCTGCAAGGTCAGACACATGCTCCAGATACCAAGCGGCCAGCCGTATGTCCAGATTGTTTTCAATACCCTGAGATCGTGATTCCAGGAATGATGGTTGAGAGCCGTTCGCAGAAAATTCGCCCGATCCTGATCCTTCCACCAAGCCACCAGCAACGGGAGGATGTACCCGACCAGGACACCGGTAAGCAGCGCGCCGGCGCTTCTTTTCCCCGCTAAAAAAATGATGCCGATCGGAACCACAAAGCATGAAATGGATCGAATAGCTTCGAAGGATGCAACTTCGTGGGATTTGAGCATGGCCTGCAATTCAATTACGAAGACCCCGTAGAATATGCCGGCGCCGAGCAGTAATACTCCGAGCACGCCGCTCCAGAAAGGCTGATGTTCAAACCAGAGCGCGCCTCCAAGAACGAGCGTCCCGGTAACGATGGCAAGAATCAAACCGAGCAGCGTTGCGGATTTGAAGCGTGCCGCCTCAGACTCGCCATGGGACATGCTGAAATACCTTAAGATCCCCTGCGGCAACCATGCCGACAGCCCGGCCGTACAAGCGGTCACGAGGGCAAGCAAGACGCTATACCTGCCATACTCCGCCCTTCCCACCAGCCGCACAAAAGCCAGAACGGAAAAGACGCCCATGATCCCGGGGATAGCTTTGCTTAGAAAATAGTGGAACGAATCGCGAAGCAACTTCTTATGCAGATTCTGCGCGGTTCCGTTCTGGCCGGCAGCGGTCAAGCGGTCAGGAAGCTCAAGGCGCAGGACAACTCTTTCTTCCGTGCTGGCTCCCGTGCCGGACTGGCCGCCAATGTTTCTTAGTTCAGGCATTTTGCTGCTCGCCTCTGACCCGACTGATCCCTTGTACTGCGACTGAGTGAGCTCTTCCTCGCCTTCAATCCGCCGCTGCCGCGGCGGTCGCCGGTTTCGCACGCCGGTCGTTGCGGCTGTTCCGCCAGTTAACCCGCGGCAGAAAAAGAGTCGAATCCACGCGGTCGCGATGCTGGATGGCAATGTTGACGAGCGAGTCGAGCAGCGACTCGGAGAGGAGGTGAGGCTTCAGACCAAGCTCGGTCAACTTAGTATGTTTCGCGTTGTAATAGTGTTCCTCAGCTTCGACGCGAGGATCGGGCAGATGTTCGACCCGCACCTCCAACTCCAGTCGCTTGCCGGCGACGCGTACCATTTCGGCGAGGTCGAGCACGGAGAACTGTTCCGTAAATTGGTTGAAGACCCGGAACTCTCCGCGCGCCGCAGGGTTGAGGCACGCCAGTTCAATGCAGCGCACCGTGTCGCGAATGTCGAGGAAGCCGCGCGTCTGGCCGCCCTTGCCGTAAACGGTAAGCGGATGCTCAATGGCGGCCTGAACGCAGAAACGGTTTAGAGCCGTTCCGAAAACGTCGTCGTAATCGAAACGGTTGACCAGCGCCTCGTCCAGGGCAGTCTCATCGGTGACCGTGCCGTAGACCACTCCCTGGTTCAGGTCGGTGGCGCGAATGCCCCAGATCTTGCAGCAGAAATGGATATTGTGGCTGTCATGCACTTTGGACAGGTGATAAAAAGATCCGGGCTGCTTGGGGAACGGCAACAGATCTTCGCGCCCGTTGTGCTGGATGCGAATGTAGCCTTCCTCGATGTCGATGTTCGGCGTGCCGTACTCACCCATGGTCCCGAGTTTGACCAGATGGCAGTCGGGTTGGAATTCCTTGATGGCGAAGAGTACGTTCATGGTTCCAACGACATTGTTAACCTGGCTGAAAACGGCGTGCTGGCGGTCGATCATCGAATAGGGCGCCGAGCGCTGCTCGGCAAAATGGACCACTGCCTCGGGCGCAAACTCTTTCATCACTCCCGAGAGAAATTCATAGTCGAGAATGTCGCCGACAAAACTCTCGATCCGACTATTCGTTAGGCGCTCCCAGGTCCGCAGACGTTCGGTCAGGGGGCGAATCGGCGTCAGAGTCTCGGCGCCCAGTTCGTGATCCCAGGAACGGCGGTGAAAGCTGTCGGCGATCGCGACCTCATGGCCACGGCGCGAAAGGTGCAGCGCAGTCGGCCAACCACAGTAGCCATCGCCGCCCAGAACGAGAATCCTCATTGTTTTTTCTCCTTAACGTGGCAAGTTTGCAGTTAAAGGGCCCATTAAGATGTGAATTAGTCTTAGAGCTGGCTTATGAAGGGATCAGTGGCAGCAAGTCGTAGCAGAGAATGGGCGCAATCAAATGTCATGCTTGCCGCCGTTGCGCTTTCGCCAGAGAATCTTGTCGCGCACATGATGAAAGCGCGTTCCATTTCCGGAGGTGATTCCCAGATCCGCCTTAATGCTCGCAAACGTATCTTGAGCGAGCTGCTTCCCGGGATGTTCAGCGCTAACGTTTTTCCAGCCGTCCTTAGCCAGGATCCAAACCGTGCCGGTCATCAGGGCAAGGACTGCGCCCATGAACATGATCAATAAGCGTGGCGGAAACGACTTCTTTTCCGGCACCTTCGCGGGATCCAGAACCTTCACGCTGGGAGTTTCTTTTGCCTCCTGCACCTTGGCCATTTCGCACTGCTGCGTCAGAAGTTCGTAGACTGTCTCTTGAATTTTGTTGGCCCGGTACAGTTCCGCGTACCGCACGCCGAGTAAAGGCAATTTGCGAATCGAAGGATAGAGCGAAGCGCTTTCCGTGTTACCTGCCACAGGTGCAAGATCTCCGCCTCCCATTTCCGCGAGTTTTTTCTGCAGCTCAGCGATACGCGCGCGCACGGCCTTAACTCGAACGTTGGTATCGGCGTAGATCTGCCGTAGTCCCTCGAGCTCCGATTGGGCCGCGATCAGGTGCCCTTGCAGAGACGCGGCCGCTTCGACCATCGCCTTCCCCTGTTCCTTGATGTCGATGGCGGTGTTCTCGCTCGAAAACTGGCTGAATTCTTTGGCCGAGGAATCCAAGTCCTGCTTTACCGACAGAAGGCGCTCCTCGAGAAAAACACGTTCTCGATGGGCCGCCGAGGTATTCAATTCCACCACCAGGCGGTCGAGTTCTTCCACGTAGGCCTTCGCGATCGCAGCGGCCCTCTTCGGATCGTGATCGGAGACTCCGATATCCAGGATCCCGCTCTTTCGGTCTTCGGCGATTTGCGTGTTCTCTTCCAGCCGGCGTCGCGCTTGTTGCATGCGCCTTACGCTATAGACCGATTTCAAATCGAACTTGTCGATGATTCGATCTTCCACCGTTTCGCTGCGCAGAATCCCGATAAATAAAGCGCCCGAGGTCTTAAGTCCGAGGAGATCGCCCGCCAGCATGCCGAGGCCCCCCGCTCCGCGTGTCATAGCCATTAACGAAGCGAGGCCGGCGCCGGCATCGTTGTCCGGTGGCATGAGTTGGGTGCGGGCCTCATAACGCACCGGGATGAGAAAGGCGATCAGCGTCGCCAGCGTGAGCCCATACGCAGTAAAGCGGAGTAGAAAAAAGCGCGCGTCGAGCAACAAGCGCAGGCGTTTGAAGACCGCATGATTCTCCCCCTCTTCGTAGGCGTCGAGCCGCGACGGTTCGACGAGGACGGTAGAGTCCACGATCTCTTGCTCGGGGCTTACGCGCATTGGAGTGCCGGGCATTTGGAATTCTCAACTACTCTGGTGGTCGCTTGATGTCTTCGATCGAGCGGCAACCTTGCGTCTAACGTCGTCACCTTGTCGTCCTTTTGAAGTGCTCTGGAACGACAGTCACTTTGCGTGCACCTGTGGCCAGAAGCTGAATTGAAACGATGCGCTGATATTGGATTGCGGACCCGCCGCCAGCAGCGGTATCTGCCAGTGTTCGTATTGCAGCGTGCTCGATAACCGGAAACCGGATCTCATCAGCAAGTCCGAATTCACAGCGACATCCGTTTGCGAACCGCCTTGGGGCAGGAACTGCCGATCAATCTTCCGGTGCCGCATCTCGATTCCGATTTTCTTGGTGGCGCTCAGCCAATAATTGCTGCTGATCGACTCACCCTGCGCCGCTCGTCCAATTCCACTCGCGATCAGCTGGCCGTCGTTGGTGTAGCCGCTCACGTATTGAAAGTTGTGATAGAAGCAGCCGTTGCAGGTGGGGAAATCGACTGGGTCGGTGAATCCTCCCTCAAGCCTCATATCGAGCTTCGGTACTTTTGGCAAATGGGCAAAATAGAGTCCGCCCTGCCAGGCGGACTTCTCGGCGGTATTGAGCGGAATGACCTCATCCTCGCTGAATCCCTCTCCGTACAGCGTGACCCAATTACGCAGCTTGGGAATACGATAGGAAAAATCGACCACGCTGCGCCCGTCTCCGAGCGGCTCCGAATTGACATGCAGGTCGAAGGTACTCTTCAGGAATGTTTTCGCGGTGAGAGGATTGCCAGGCCCGCCGTAGATCGTAGTCTTCGAAAAGTTGAACTCCAGATTAGGCGTCAACTTGAAACTGATCTTCCCGCCGCTCAGGAAGGGTTGCGGTTTCAGGTTCACCCCATACTGTCCCTGGGCAATTGTTCCCAGGCCGCCGTTATTGATGAACTGCTGTCCCGCGAGCTGACCCATGAAAAGGTCCAGCCGCACGTCGCCGAGATGGCTCAAGATCCAGGGAAAACGAAACGGACTGACGCGGTTTACCCGAAACATTTTGTTAAGCGGTGCGGCGTTGTTCGTAAAAAGCATTGCGCTGCTGTCAGCCGTGCCCCACCATAGGCTTTGCCTTCCGAACGAGAGCTGCCAGTTTCCAACATTCAATCCCACGTACGCGTCGAGCGGCCGAAACCGGCTGGTCGCAGCAACTGGCGTCGAAGGTGCGTTGGCCGGAAGCCCGTCCACTGTACTGATAAAACCAAGCACCGTCTGCGAAGGCGCTGGAGCGGATGGTGAGTGCTGGTATTCTCCGCGAACATAAATTACGAAGGGGCCCGCGGTTGCCCAGCCGGAAGCCCCTCCCACCGTATTGAAGCCTTCCTGAAAGGGGCGGCCGTAGTCGTTCGAAACCGTCTGGCCGAAATGCAGGGCGTCCGTCAGTGGCGTTCCGGAAATTCCCAGAGTGCGCTGATTGACAGATTCCAGTTGCGCGTGCACATTGCTCTCGCCGCTCATCAGCGAGGAGTCGGCAGCAAACTCTTGAGAGAGAGAGTTGAACAGATCCTGCACTTCGGGCGGCCCGTCGGCATCGGGAGAAAGTTCAACCGCTTCGCCCAGCAGTCGGGCACACTCGAGGCGAGTCCACGGGCGGATCCCCATGCTCGCGGACCTTATGTATCCAAACGCTGCCAGACGCTCCATGGCGGGATAGATCCAGCTATCAAGCGGAACATAGGGCGAACCCATGTTTGCAGGCGTCCGCATTGCCGGTTCGCTGACAAATTCATGCGGCGACTCCCAAGCCCCGCCGCCCAGCTCTACCGCATGCCGATGGCGGAAAACGCTCTGCGCAATCAAGAACCCAATCGCGCTTCCAATTACCGCATCGGAGACAAAGTGCTGCCGCTCGTGCACGCGCGAGAAGCTGACGGCTGAAGCCATTCCATAGGCGAAGAGCTTCGGAAGCGTACCCGGATATTCGTGCGCGATTACCCCTGCGATCGACCATGCTACGGCGGCATGTTCCGATGGAAACGATGTCCCGCCACTGAAGAATTTTCCACTGCCGCCGTCCTGATCCGGCCGCGCGCGGCGCAATGAATATTTGAGCGCCTCAACCGTTACCAGGCTGTTCATCGCCGCCTCAGCGGAGAGAATTCCGGTCTCTCGCCAGTGATCGTTGTGCATGGGATAACTAAACAGGTAGAGTCCGGCGCTCGCGCCGACCAGGCTTGCGAGTCCGAAATTGGAGACGTCCTTATAGTGGCGGATGGTGGTCGGATTCTGCGGAAGTGAGGCGCTGTACTGGCGATCCGTTGCGAAGAGGCCAGCCGCCAGGCCGCCGAGCGGCACCAGCCATGTCGCATCGGAAAATCGCACCCGCGCCGGACTGCTCCAGATCCGCCTCTGATCCTGCAAGAAATCCTGAAAGTGTTCTGCAAATGCGCTTCGCGAAGCGTATTCGCGGCTTGCCGCGAGATCGCTCGTGCGAAGATTCCCGGTCTCGTATTCCGCGGCGGTTCCGGATGTGTCCGATGCGGGCATCGTCATCAAATGCTGCGACTGAGCGTAATTTGCCATGCAAGCCGCCATAACCAGCGTCAAAAACAGGAATCGTGCTGACGCCTTCATTCTCTGTCCTCAACCTAGTGAATGTAGGCGATAGTAAGCGCGACCGAAGTTGCGACCTGAGCGGTCTGCAAGAGCGGCGCCCAGTTTCGAGCCGCAATCTTCGGCGCTTTTTCCGGCACGACAACGGAGTCTCCGGGTTTAAGTACCGCGTTCATGGAATCGCCTAGCCACAGACCCGAATTATTTTTCGCGGAGAGTACGGACCCATCCGCCCGCACCACAAAAACAGCATCCTTGTCCGCAATCTGAGTCAAGCCCCCGGACTGGCTCAAGTACCATTTCGCGCTTCTGCCCGGCTCGTAACTGACCGCGGTCGGATTGAAGACCTGGCCGCTGACGACGACGTAGTTGCTTTTCTTGGGGATGATCAACTCATCGCCGTCCCGTAAAGGTATGTCAGCCGGAGTCTTCGCCATCTTCCTCAGGTCAGGCTGAATATGGATGACCAATCGCCCGACGGGCGCGGTGGCCTCGAGCTGTTGGAGAGTTGTGTCCGTTTGGGCGATGGCCGTGAGTCGCGCATTCTTCGAATCGGCATCGGCGTCAGGCATGGCCTTCAGGTACGCCTCTTCAGATTTAATCCGGTTCACAAGCTCCAGGTGCGACTTCATCTCGAGTTGCCGGACTTCCCTGCGAATCAGCACCGCTCCGTAGGGATACGCTTCGGGGGTGAAGCCATTACAGCGCATCAGCAAAGAACTCAAGCGCTCTCCCGGCTCGATTCCATAGGTCGCCGGATGCATCACCTCGCCTCGCACTGAGACGGATGCTCCGAGATCATTCCATTGCGGTATCTGTCGAATGGCGAGGACATCCCCATTGCGCAGGGGAAGATCTTCGTTTATGTCCCCTGACAATGCAGCCGTCAGCTTGACCTGTAAGCGCTGACTCGAGGAGTTGCCGGCCACGAAACGCGTAAGATCGGCCTCGTCGGCGAAAGCGCTTCGCTTGAGGCCCCCGGCAACTCGGATCAAATCTGCGACTCGCATGTTGCCGGTGAGCGGATAACGTCCGGGCTTCGCGACTTCGCCCGTGATGTTGACGGTTGGGGCGTCGACCCTTTCCAGCTTTTTATGGATGAGCAAACGGTCCCGGGACTGAATCACGATATTGTCAATGGGATTGCCAGCCAGCGCTTCGTGCAAATCGACGCTCAGGATTCTGAGCGTCCCGTCCGCCTGTGTGCGGAACAACTGCGCCGAATCAAGCGCGGCATCAGGAGTAAGTCCACCTGCCAGGTAAACCGCGTCTCGCAGGTGAGCCTCACCCGAGGTGCGGTAGTCTCCCGGCGCCCGGACTTCACCACCGACAGAAACATCGGGTGGACGCTCAAAATCGTAGCGGCTGAAAATTCGCACCGTATCCAATCGGTTCAAGATCGGAGACGTTGCCGGATTCGAAAGCGCGACTGAAATGTCGAAGCTCTCGACGCTCGGATGAAAATCGGGCGCGTTCAAGCGAACGATCTCGGCATAGTGAGGAGCGGGTTCAGGCAGCAGGTCCGAGTACGAAGAGATCAGGTCCGTCAGCTTCATGCCCGGCTTAAACGAATAACGCCCCGGCCTCAGCACGTGCCCTTGCAGATAAATGGCATCTTCGTTGTAAGCGGCGATCGGGAAGATGTGGATCTGATCGCCATCATGCACTTTGAACGCTTGCATTTGTTGGTCGACACCGTCGTGATCGGGGCTTGTCGTCAAATCCAAAGTCAGCATGGTGCGCTTCTCGTGCGCTTCCACGCGTTGAACCTCGATGTGACGGAGCGCCGCGGTCGGAAGAATTCCTCCGGCCAGCTCGAGAACTTCGGTCAGCGAATTCTCATCGAGCAGTTCATAAACTCCCGGCCTCCGCACCATTCCATCCACCGTCACCTGCGCGCCGAGAGGCGGAACAAGCAAGGTATCGCCATCTTCCAATCGCTTGAGATCGGAGCGCACGCCGTGCAGAAGCAAGTCGTACGCGTCAACCTGCTGCACGACTTGTTTCCCCCGGGAGTGGCGTAGCGCCCGCAAGGATCCTCTTGCCGTAACTCCTCCCGCTGCGAAGAGCGCGTTGAGTGGAGTCGAAAGCGAACTGATGTCATACGCGCCCGGTTCGGCCACATCGCCCACAACATAAACACGAACTGTCCTTACCCGCGAGAGTGAAACGTCCGCCGATACCTCACGGAACGCACTCCGTAGCGCGCGCTGAACGTCCTGCTGTACCTCGCTCAGGTTCTTGCCGCTGACCAGCAATGGCCCAATTTCCGGCAGAGAAATACGTCCTTCCCGATCCACCAAGCGCACCAGTCTTTGCGAAACGCTGCCCCACAAATCAATAGCCAGACTATCGCCCGTTCCGACCACATAGTCCGGGCCAACGGGCAGGTCCATGGGAATCACATCGAGCTGATTCGAAGTATTGCGGAACACGTCAACTCCAAAACGTTGTGCCGGTCGCTGCGAAACAGCCGCCTGTACGTACATGTCATAGAGTGACGGAACGTCGGCATACGGATTTGCCGGGCGCACCATCTTCACAGGCGTCAAATCTTCTTCCAACTGGCCCGCACTAGGCCGCCGCCGGTTTCCCTGCGAATTCGCCGAACGATTTGCCTGAAAAGACTGGTTCTCAGAGACATCTCCGTGAGGAAGAAGCCCATTTGTACCCGTGGTATCCGGATATGGGAGATTCCGGTCCGAAGCACTCAATCCGTCCGACGCGAGAAAATCTGGAATCTGAGAAGCAAACGGAATATCGGCGCCTGACTTGGAGGCCAACTCAAGCTCTGACTGTCCCCCCACTCCCGTTCGGAGGGTACGAGATGGCGGCCCCTGCACTGGCGTCTCCGGCTGTGCGCCGGGCACTGAGGGCTCATTCCCAGTCGAAGAGGGTGCTCGGGTTTTGCGCTCGCGTGTGTTTTCGCAATCCCGATCCCGCTGTGCGTCGCAGGTGCCAGTGCGCTCAACATCGGACTCATCCTGATTGTTCCGGTCACGCTTCAGAAGGGAATCGGCATCTTCTTGAGCCTCAACCGCAACCAGGCGCCGGGCGCGCTCTTTCAACACCAGATCCTGTTGCTTCGCCAGATCCGAATCCGGATTTGCTACCGGCAACAAATATCCATACCGTTGCAGCAGACGAGTCGCAATCGAACGAAACGCAATGTCCCGATCCAGCCGTTCGAATATCGCGTCCTCGGAAAGGCTTGACTCCCGCACCACCTGCCCGTTGTCGCTGGCTTCTTTCGCGATCCATCGTTTCAACTCGACCATCAACCCCTCGTCCTTGACGAGTATTTCTCGAATCTGAATCGAAGAAGCCGCGACGAGATCAAGGTTTTCCTTGGCAAGATCGGACAGCGCGTTATCTCTCGCGGGAAACGAATCTTGCCGTGACCGAGGCGGCTGATTGGACTGGCCGCACACCAATTGGCAGAGAATCAGGAGAGCAACACAATTCGCGGATCTTCGCAGCGGGGTTTTTACGATGTAAATCAGATTCGTCAACATTGGGTTTTTCTCAGTGGTCTTCGCCG